>ENA-ORBV01008606-ORBV01008606.1-microbial-mat-metagenome-genome-assembly--contig:-NODE-8606-length-17074-cov-4.063776_pt1 | contig 17074 bp, 15 predicted proteins | sample MGYA00237777_ERZ505514 | MGnify/ENA primary metagenome ERZ505514 (study PRJEB26160, sample SAMN06269048) | microbial mat metagenome | isolation source: Oligotrophic lake microbial mat | place...
GTATCCGCCCGTGGCCGCAACGGCTGGCGCGCACTACGGCAACGCCAGCGTCACGCGCACGCAGCAGTGCCGCTTCCAGGGTGCGGTGCACAGCCCCGTTGCCGGTACCTGCCACCACGATACCGCGCACCGGCGTGCCCGTCGCAAGGCCATGGTGGAACAGGGCTTCGACCACAAAGGCGTCCGCGCCTGCGCCGCTCGCGACCAACTCGACGCGTGGGAACGCTGCACCAGAGGATAAGGTCCGGCGCAGCAGCAGGCCGAATTCGCCCGCATCGCCGCTGCTGCGCAGGGCACGCCGCACCCAGCGCACCACGTCTTCCTCGACATACCCCAAAGGGCCGCTGTCACCCGAACTGAAAGCGTCGAGCCGGTAAGTATGCGTTTTGCGCACATCGTCTGCGCCATGCACCACCGACGCAAAGGCCACCATCACGCCCGTGGCCTGGTCATCCAGGGCCAGGGTCAGTGCATCGTGCAGGTTTTGTGGGCCATCTGCCGCCATTGACGAGGCCGGACGCATCGCACCGGTCAATACGACAGGCTTGTTCGCAATCCCTGCCCCGCCCAGGACCCGTTGCAGGAAAAACGCTGTCTCCTCCATCGTGTCGGTGCCGTGCGCAATCACGATGGCGCGCACCTCGGGCCTGGCCAGATGCTGGGCGCAGCGCTGCGCGAGCCGTCGCCACACTTCAAAGTCCATGTCCTTGCTGTCAAGTTGCGCGACCTGTTCACTTTCCAGATCGGCCAACGCCATCAGACTGTCGCGATGCACTTTCAGCAGGGCATCCACTCCCAGCTGTGCGGCCGTGTATCCCACATTGTCGGTCGGGCTGGTCGCCGTACCGGCGATCGTCCCGCCGGTGCCAAGCACAACCACCGTGCTGCGATTTATTTTTGCCATGGCTTGCAATTATCCGGAAACTGGTTAAAAATACAGCCACTGGGTATTAAAACAGTAACCGCCTCTGAACATAATCAAGGAGTCCGCATGATCAATGTGCCACAGTTGCAAGTGAAGCTCACCGCGCGCCAGCAGCAGATTCTGGATTTGATCCAGAGCGCAATTGCACGCACCGGCGCGCCACCGACTCGCGCCGAGATTGCCACGGAGCTGGGCTTTCGGTCTGCCAACGCCGCCGAAGAGCACCTGCAGGCCCTGGCGCGCAAGGGCGTGATCGAACTGGTCAGCGGCACCTCGCGCGGAATCCGCCTGCGCAGCGACGCCCTGCGCTCTATCAACGAGTCGCGCAACAAGCAGTTTTCCCTGCCTCTGCAAAGCCTGGCGCAATTGGCGTTGCCATTGATCGGGCGGGTCGCGGCAGGATCGCCCATTCTGGCGCAAGAGCATGTGGACCAGACCTACTATGTGGAGAGCAGTTTGTTCCAGCGCAAGCCGGACTACCTGCTCAAGGTGCGCGGCATGTCGATGCGCGACGCCGGCATCATGGACGGCGACCTGCTGGCGGTGCAGGCGACCAAAGAGGCCAAGAATGGCCAGATTGTGGTGGCGCGACTGGGTGACGAAGTCACCGTCAAGCGGTTTCGGCGCAACAAGCACCTGATCGAACTGCACCCCGAAAACCCGGACTACCAGACCATCGTGGTCGAACCAGGCGAGCCGTTCGAGATTGAAGGTCTGGCGGTCGGATTGATTCGCAACACCATGCTGATGTAGCTCGCAAACCAAAGGATTTGAAGATGAATACGACGTGGCTGGCCGCCTGGGCGGTTGTGGGTCCAATGGTTGCCGTCCTGCGGCGTTTTGGCGGCGCCGCCAACCCAACACAGCGCGCGACGCTGCGACCGCAATTGCACCAGCCGCTTGCTGCCAGCAAGCCTTTGGCAGACCGCACGCTTGCACGCCCATCGGGCACGGCGACGCGCAAAACGGCGCAGAAACGACCTGCATTGCGGGTGCTGCGCATCGTGGAAAGCGGAAGCGCCAGCGCCCACACCGGACGGTTGATCATTTCCGGGCGCATGGCCGACGTATGCGCAGAACTTGATCGCTTGGCCGAGCGCGAGGCGACCCTGCGTATTGCGAATTGACGGTTGGGGCCCCAACGGTGCGCTGTCCTGTGCCAGCCTGATCAGGTGGCCGCGCCAAACAGATAGTCCGACTTGCCCAGTTCTACGCCGTTGTGGCGAAGAATGGCATAGGCCATCGTCACATGAAAATACATGTTGGGCAGCATTCAGTCCTTGAGATAGGCGTTTTCCTTCAAGGTCAGACTTCCTGATCCGGACGGAATTGGTAATTGCACAAAAATTTGCAACTCGGCAGCCGAAAAGTGGACTGCCTATAGTGAACATGGGGAAAATTCCGGAACGTGATGTGCAAGTCCGATTCAGGATTTTCGGTGGAGCTTCCTTCCCGGATCAAGAAGTCTGAAGGTGCGTATTGCCTCAAGGCCAACCGGGAACGTGATCTCTTTGTCCTCCATGCCGTCAAGTCGTGCGGCCGGGATTGTCTTCAAAAAGTCCAGCGTCTTTGCCACCCGTAGTTGCAACTCGGCCAGTGTTGTCTTCTGGTCGTCGAACTTCGGGGCCTGTACGCCGGAGATGCGCGCCACACCGTTCTTGACGACATCACAGGCAATCAGTATCTGGCGGGTGAACGGCAGCATGTCCGGGGCCATTCGATCGTTCGTGAGTGCGCCCGGGTCGCATTTTTTTGTCTCGACAAAGGCCTGCGTCCTGGTGAGCATATGGCTGAGGTTGCCCAGCATGGTGGCACAGGCCGGCAAGCTCGCGGACGACATTGCGATCGACATAGGGTTTCCCTGGAGGGTGGATTCGAAACCTGGCCAACCGCGGCTGGCCGTCGGCACGCCGTCTGTTCGGATTCACAATGGCAGCACCCGGACGCTGCTGCGCCTGGGGCCTACAAACCGGCAGGGCACAATACGCGGATGAATATCGTGATCCTTGACGACTACCAGGATGCAGTGCGCAAACTCGCCTGCGCCAGCAAGCTGGAGTCCTTCCAGGCGAAGGTCTACACGAACACGGTCAAAGGCATAGGCCAACTCTCCATACGCCTCAAGGATGCAGACGTGATCGTGCTGATTCGTGAACGCACGCACCTGACGCGCCCACTGATTGAGAAACTCCCAAAGCTCAAGTTGGTCGTACAGACTGGTCGCATCGGCAGCCACGTCGACGTGCAGGCATGCACGGAACGCGGCATCGCCGTTGCCGAGGGGGCTGGCTCCCCGGTCGCTCCGGCCGAACTGACCTGGGCCCTCGTGATGGCGGCGATGCGTCGGCTACCGCAATACATCGGCAACCTCAAACATGGGGTCTGGCAACAGTCCGGGTTGAAGGCAGCGTCCATGCCCGCAAATTTCGGGCTGGGCAACCGTTTGCACGGCAGAACCCTTGGTATCTGGGGCTACGGGAAAATTGGCTCACTTGTCGCTGCGTATGGCAAAGCATTTGGCATGCAGGTACTGGTCTGGGGCAGTGAGCCGTCGCGGCAACGTGCACAGGCGCTCGGGCTTGTCACTGCGGCATCACGCGAGGACTTGTTCTGGCGCAGCGATGTTCTGTGCCTGCATTTGCGACTGACCGATGGCACACGCGGCATCGTCCGTCCGGAGGATCTGCAACGCATGAAACCGACGGCCTTGCTGGTCAATACCTCGCGTGCCGAACTCATTGAGCCAGATGCGTTGATTGCGGCACTCAACCGCGGTCGGCCAGGCATGGCAGCGGTGGACATTTTCGAAGCGGAACCTATCCTGCAGGGCCATGCCCTGTTGCGGCTCGAAAACTGCATTTGCACACCGCACATTGGCTACGTTGAGCTCGACAGCTACGAACTGGTCTTCAGTGCCGCGTTTGAAAATGTCACCAACTTTATCCGCGGCACGCCCAGCAACATCGTCAATCCCGGCGCGTTGCAGGTGCGGCGCTGAGCGGGCGCTACGCGCCGCGCTTGGGAGCACCAGGCGCGTCGGCGCCTGGCAGATCAAACTGGATCAAATCGTCCAACGCAGACGGCAAGGAACCAGTGTTCGCAGCTGCGGAGCTGTTGTTCGCAGACAGGCCCGGATCGGACAAGTCGATGTCCACGTCGGATACACCATCCAATTGCGGCAACGGCGCGTCGGTCGCGGCGGTTGGCCCTGCGCCAGCTGGCAAAGAAGGTCCAAACCGGGCTGGCGGCACAGAGCGCGCAATGGACGCAGCAACCGGGACGACCAGCTCGTCCGCAAGGCTGTCCGCAGCCTGGGCAACTGCGTGCAGCAGCAACAGGTCGCGGAACGCGGCGGTATCAAACACCTCGCGCTCCGAGTTCCATTGTTCACGGAACACCAGCGACTCCAGCAGGGCCGGGGCTTGCGGTGTGCCCCACACGGCTTCGATCTGCTCCATCACTGCGGGGTAAGACTCCAGATCCCGTCCTTCGTCACCAAACCCGGCAAAGTCGGGCAGCCTGGCGTTAAACAGCAGATTGAAGTCTTCGCGTACCTGGCGGAAGTCCGCCTTCAGCCCCAAGGAGTGGAAAATCTTGAGCAGGTCCAAGTAAGCCAACGGGCTCGACTCACCGCTTTCGCTGATCCGGTTTTCGAGAATCCGCACCGCCTGGTCCGTCTGGCCCAATGACACAAAGAACTCCGCCTGCTGGCGAATGTCAAACAACTCGTCCGAATTGATCAGGCGCCTGCCATTGGCCGGCAGTACCGTCCCGGCAACCGGCTGTCCCTGGGTTTCCTTTGCCTTGCGCACTGCGCTGTGGGTTGCACCCGACTGCATCAAACGGTCAAAGGTTGACTCGCTCATTTCAACCAGACTGACATCGACTTGGGTGATCGGCGCAGGTCGGGAGCGCGGGCCTCCGGCACGTGACTGCTCAAGCGGCGTGGGCTGGGAGTCTTGAACGGAAACGGGCACGGGCGCCGAGACAGGTGCAAAACCAGAGGTGACTGTCGCCCGCCCGGTGGTCGCCATCGCCTCGGGAGGTCGTGCTTTCTCCATGGCTGGACTGGCATTCCACCAGTTGCCAGCAGTGCCGCTGGCCGCGCGCCCACGGCGCGCCAACAGGACAGCAATCGATGCGAGACTGGCCAGCAGCAGCAGCGCCAGCACATAAATCAATGGATTCGAATAACGCTCCGATTCGGCCTGTTGCAAACGTGTGCGCAAATCCAGCAGGCTGGCTTCGTTCTTGCTGGCCAGCGCAACCAGACTTTTCACGTTGTCTTCCAGCGCTTTGAGTCGCTGCGACTCCTGGGCCTCACGTGCTGCCAGTTCATTCGGCACGTTGGCCGTGCTCGACTCCAGTGTCGCCACGCGCTCCGTCAATACCTCGATCGGGTCGAGCTTGAGCCGTGACTGCCCGGCCGAACGCCCGGCCTGGAGCTTTTCGGAAACTGCCGGCGCCAGCGGCGCCGACACTACTGCCGCAGCCGACTTTGCCGCAGCGGGTTTGCGCGGCGCCGAAGCAGCGCGCTTTCTCGCAGGCGCCACCGGTTTGGTTGATGCGACGCCCGCCGCGCCGCTCGGTGGCGCCGACGTTTCGCCAGCCCGCGTCTGGGCGACCGCCACATTGGGGGACACCAGAGGGGCCGTGCCGGCCGGAGCCGCTGGCGGCACTACCAGCGCCAATTGCCCGGAACGGCTGGGCACTGATGCGAGCAGCTCCGTCGCAATGTCGGACAACAATACATAACGCCGCGTAGTCTTCTGTGCACAACCAGCGCGCAAGTAGACGGTCACAACAGGCTCGTCAATGGCACTGGCGGACACAATACGCACAGTCACCGGCTGTCCCGCTGCGGGCGCGTCAAAAGTCAGTTGCACCCGACCAGGATCCTGGCGCGTGTCGGCGTGGAATACATCCGCCTCCAGGCACAGGCTGGAAGCACTCTCGTCCGGGTCAGTCTGCACCTGCACCGTAACATCGAGTCCCTGGCCGAGCAAGGCAGCCCCACGCATGCGCCCCAACGTCAAGGCGTGACTGTCAATGGCCACAGCCAGCAGCAGCCAGCCAAGCAGTCGTGTTTTTGTCGTCCGCATGGATTGTGAGAATAAGCTCGCTCAAAGTTGCATCCCGGCCAGCGGGAAATCGGACACAGGCCCGTTTGTCGAGCCAAGCAACATGATAACGGGCATCCCAGGCAGGCCGCAGCACTACCTGCCGCTGAACATCGTGTTCCCTCAACTCAGCCCTGATCAACTGACCAAAAAACCACAACTCCAGCCGTCAGATCCGTAGCCGCATTCGCTGGATGCGCTGCATGACCAAGCGGTCGACCAACTGCTGGAGGGATCTGGTTTCGGTGAATAACCGTGCGCATGCACCCCCAGTTTCAAACCGTCGCAATTGTCGGAACCGGCGCCATGGGGCGTGGTATTGCCCAGATTGCCGCGCAGGCAGGCAACACCGTGCTGCTGGTCGACCAGCAACCGCGCACTGCCGCCTGCGCACAGACCGGGTGGTAGCACAGTGGCGAAGAATGGAGTCCAGGGGCAGGCTGGATGCCCACCAGCTGGCAGAGTATGGACCTGGCCGACTGTGACATCGTCGTCGAAGCCATCGTGGCGCGGCTCGACGCAAAGGTCGCGCTATTTCGCTCCTTCGATGTGCACGGCTGCCAGCAAGCGCGTAAATCTGGCGGAAACGGATGTTGGGCCCAATCCTGAATTGATCGTTCAAGGAGGTGTTGGAAGGAGCCCGAAGGACCCCCGTGCGCCCCGACACGGTCTTGGCGACCAACACTTCATCGCTGTCGGTCACCGCCATTGCCGCAGGTCTGGCGCTTGCGCACCGCACGGCTGGCCTGCACTTCTTCAATCCGGTGCCATTGATGAAGGTCGTCGAGGTCATCGCCGGCATTCGCACCACCACTGAGGTCTGCGCCGCGCTGGTGGCTTGTTCGGGGCACATCGGCCACACCCCATTGCGCGCTGCCGATACGCCCGGCTTCATCGTCCACCACGCTGGCCGCGGTTACGGCACTGAGGCAATGCGGCTGGTAGGAGAAGGCGTCTGCGACTTTGGAAGCACTGACCAAATCCTGCGCGACCAGGTCGGCTTCAAGCTCGGGCCGGTCGCGTGGATGGACCTGACCCGGCTGGACAACCGGTCATGGAGAGGATCTATGGCCAGTATTACGACGAGCCACGTTGTCGGCCCAGCGCGCTCGCCGCGCAACGCGTCGCCGGCGGCCCGGTCCGTTGCAAGTCTGGCGAACGTTTCCAACGCCATGAGGAAGGAACGCGGCAGGTGCCAGCTGAGCCAATGCTTGCCCATCCCGGACGAACTGCAGCCGGTCTGGGTGTCGCCGCGCGCTGCACGGCGGCCGCAGCTGCTACAACTGCCCACGGACCTGGGCGCTACGACGGAATCCACGCAGACGCCTTCGGCTGCAGCACTGATTCTGCTAGCCCCGCTGGGCTTCGACGTCACCACGATGGCGGTCGTCGAGCGGCTCGACCCGACCCGCACCATCGGTATCGATTTGTTGGTGGACGACGCTTGCACGCGCCGCAGGGTGCTCGCCACGAACCCCGCCACGCGAAGTGACATGCGGCGGGCGGCTGCAGCCCTGATGGCAGGCGATGGCAAGGCGGTCAGCGTGATCCGTGACAGCGGAGGTTTCGTCACACAGCGGGTGGTCGCAATGATCGTCAACATCGCCTGCGACATGTGCCAGCAGGGCGTCTGTTCGGCAGCGGACCTGAAGATGGCCAGCCAGCTCGGGCTGGCTCATCCGCTGGAGCCGCTGGAAACAGGCAGCACCTTCGGTCCGCCCAACATCCTGAAAGTCTTGTTCAACATGCAAACGGTATCCGGAGACCCGCGCTACCGGCTTGGGCGGCTGTCGGGCCTTGGGTTGGAACCCAACCCACAGCCCGACAGCCTGCTGGCCCGCGTTGCGCCGGCGTGGCGCGATCGGCCTGAGCCTGCTGCACGATGAGAACCAGGGATTCTTTGCATAACTCGCGCCGCGCGCGGCGGGGGTTTTGCGGGATGCGGCGCAAGGCGCAAAACCCAAGGCCGGGCCGAGGCACTGCCTGGTTTTGCAACGCAGCGGATCGCCCGCAAAACCAAGCCCTCAAAGGGGTTCGGCCCAAAACGGGGACTTTGCATGACAAGCCGCTTGCGTGTGCCGCGGGCACACGCAAGCGGTGTTGGCGCGCAAATCATCCCGTTTCGGACCCGAACGCGCATGGCGGGAGTTAGGCAGAGCATCCCTGGCAGTCGGGATTCGGGTTGGTCCCACACGCGACAATAGGCTGGCCACCAGTCACCCAAAAGACAGCCTATGGAAAATCCGATCCTTACCATCGACGAGCGCGAGGCGATCAACTCTGGTCGCTGGTTCGGCTCCCTGTCTCCTTCACTTCGACACGACATTCTTCGATGCGCCTACGTCAAACGATTCCGCGACGGCGACCTGATTTGCGCCCGCGGCGATCCACCAGAAGACTGGATCGCCTGCGCCAAGGGTGCCGTCAGGGTCAGTTCGACATCGATATCGGGCAAACAAGTCACCCTGACCTACGTGGAGCCCGGCATCTGGTTCGGGGATGTGTCGATATTCGACGGCGACCGGCGCACCCACGATGCCTATGCGCACGGCGAGTGCACCATCCTGTGTGTTGCCAAGGCCGATTTCAAGAAGATACTGGCCGCGCATGTGGAGTTGTACGAAGCCATGCTGCGACTGCATGCGCGGCGCATCCGCCAGCTGTTTGGTCTGGTCGAGGACTTGAATACCTTGCCGCTGCGCGCGCGACTGGCCAAACAACTGATTCATCTGGTGCGCAGTTACGGCGTGCCCAGCCTGTCCAACGCCAGCGAGATGCGCATCAGCCTGCATCTGGCGCAGGAAGAACTGGCGCAGTTGCTCGGCGCGTCGCGCCAGCGCGTGAATCAGGAGTTGAAGTCGATGGAACGCGAAGAGACCCTGCGCATCGAACCGGGCGGCCTGATCATCCGCAACCGCGACGCCTTGATGCGCATCGTGGAGGCCGACCAATGATGCACAAGCGGCCGAGCGCGCCGCCCGGCCGCCCGAAGGCGCCCAGCACCGCAGTGCGCAGCACAAAGGTACTCCCATGCGCGCCGCCCGGCCGCCCGAAGGCGCTCAGCACCGCAGTGCGCAGCACAAAGGTACTCCCATGTGCGCCGCCCGGCCGCCCGAAGGCGCTCAGCACCGCAGTGCGCAGCACGAAGGTGCTCCAGTGAGCAATTTCGACCATTTTGAGGGCACCCGGCCCGTCAGCGACCAACACCTGTTTGACGTCGGCGCGCTGACGGCCTGGTTGCGGCAGAACCTCGACGGTTTCGAAGGCCCGCTGGCGGTGGAAATGTTCAAGGGTGGGCAATCCAACCCGACCTACAAACTGGTCACACCAGGACGCAGCTACGTGATGCGGGCCAAACCCGGCCCGGTTGCCAAACTGCTGCCGTCGGCACATGCGGTCGAGCGCGAATTTGCCGTCATGCGCGGCCTTGCGGGCACCCCCGTACCGGTGGCCAGGATGGTTTGCCTGTGCGAGGACGAATCGGTCATCGGCCGCGCCTTCTACCTGATGGAGTTCGTGCAAGGCCGTATCCTTTGGGACCAATCCCTGCCAGGGATGACGAATGCGCAGCGTGCCGCGATTTATGACGAGATGAACCGCGTGATTGCGGCGCTGCACTCAGTGGACTATGCGGCACAGGGCCTGGCGGGTTATGGCAAACCAGGCAACTATTTCGAGCGCCAGATCGGCCGCTGGAGCAAGCAGTACGTAGCGTCGATCACGCAGCCGATCCCCGAGATGGATCAGTTGATGGCATGGTTGCCCGCCAACATGCCCGGCAGCGCACGGGACTCCAGCAAGACCAGCATCGTGCATGGCGACTTCCGCCTCGACAACATGATGTTCCACCCGACCGAGGCACGCATACTGGCGGTGCTCGACTGGGAGCTCTCCACCCTCGGTCACCCGCTGGCGGATTTCAGTTATCACTGCATGTCGTGGCACATCGAACCGGGTTCATTTCGCGGCATCGGTGGGCTCGATCTGGCCAGCCTTGGGATCCCGTCGGAGGAGGCCTACATTCACCGCTATTGTGAGCGCACTGGCCTGGCGACACCAGCCGCCCTGAAAACCGACTGGAACTTCTACATCGCCTACAACATGTTCCGCCTGGCGGCCATCCTGCAGGGCATTGCGAAGCGCGTCGAAATGGGAACCGCCTCCAGTGCCCAGGCCACCCACTCAGCCGCCGGCGTGCGTCCACTGGCCCAAAAGGCCTGGAAGTTTGCCAGCCAGGCCTGACGCCTGGCCACGGAAGTCACGCAGGCCGACGCGCCCTCGCACCACCATTCCCAGCACCACGGAGTATCAAATGGACTTTGACTATTCACCCAAAACCAAGGAACTGCAAGCCAGGCTCGGCCAGTTCATGGACGACCACGTCTACCCGGCGGAACAAGATTACGCGCGCGAGCTGGACACCCACACGCGCGCCGGACAACGCTGGACCCCATTGCAGACCGTCGAGAAGCTCAAGGCGAGGGCCAAGACTGCCGGTTTATGGAACCTGTTCCTGCCAGTCGACAGCGCCTCCGCCTCGGGTTACCACGGGGCCGGCCTGACGAACCAGGAGTACGCCCCACTCGCCGAAATCATGGGCCGGGTGCCGTGGGCCAGCGAAGTCTTCAATTGTTCAGCCCCCGACACCGGCAATATGGAGACCATCGCCCGTTACGGCTCGGACGAAAACAAGGCGCGCTGGCTCAAGCCGCTGCTCGATGGAGAGATCCGCTCTGCATTTGCGATGACCGAACCCGACGTGGCATCCAGCGACGCGACCAACATCGCCACCCGCATCGAACGCCAGGGCGACACCTATGTAATCAACGGGCGCAAGTGGTGGACATCGGGCGCAAACGACCCACGGTGTGCCATCTTCATCACCATGGGCAAGACCGACCCCGAAGCACCGCGGCATTCGCAGCAGAGCATGGTGCTGGTACCCGCAAACACCCCAGGCATCACGGTACTGCGCAACCTCAATGTCATGGGTTATGACGACGCACCCCATGGACATGCCGAGGTGCTGTTCGAAAACGTCCGCGTGCCGGTCAGCAACATCCTGCTGGGTGAAGGACGCGGCTTCGAGATTGCGCAGGGTCGCCTCGGCCCAGGCCGCATCCACCACTGCATGCGGCTGATCGGTGTGGCCGAACGGGCGCTGGAGCTGATGTGCAAACGGGCCTCATCCCGCGTCGCATTTGGCCGGACCGTCGCGTCACAGACGGTCACGCAGGAGCGCATCGCCGAGGCGCGCTGCAAGATCGACATGGCCCGCCTGTTGACGCTCAAGGCGGCCTGGTTGATGGATGTGGCTGGCAACAAGGTCGCCAAGAACGAGATCGCCATGATCAAGGTGGTCGCACCGAGCATGGCCTGTCAGGTCATCGATTGGGCCATGCAGGCGCATGGCGGTGCGGGCATGTGTGACGACTTCCCGCTGGCCTTTGCCTATGCCCAGGCCCGAACGCTGCGTTTTGCCGACGGGCCGGATGAGGTGCACCGCAACGCGATTGCCAAACTGGAGCTCGGCAAATATGCAGCGAAACCGCGCGAAGTGGAGATGCCGATCACGCGAGGGTTCTGAAACCGACAGCCTCCTAGCCTGACCACATCGCGTCAAGGTCGGGAAATTTCCATTTGGCCGGGTCTTCGCGGCCGACGATCTTTTCGCAGCAGTCTTCCGCCGACAGGTCCACATCCTCTGGAGTGATACGTTGCCGAATTCTGGTCGAATAAAACACCTTGACCACAGGAGTCGTCAACGAGCCTTCGGTTTGCGCCGTCACCACGCCGATGCGCCCCGAGGTGAGGAGCAGCAACGACCCGACCGGATAAATGCCCAGGCTCTTTGCGAAGGCCTGAAACACCAGTGGGTCAAAATGCGTGCCAGCCCATTGGCCCATCTGGCGCATCGACTCGGCCGGGTCCCAGCCCTGCTTGTAGGGCCGGTTGGAAGTGATCGCGTCATACACGTCACAAACAGCCCCCATCCGCGCGTGCAGGCTGATATGGTCCCCGCGCAGCGAGTTTGGATAACCGGTGCCATCCATCTTTTCATGGTGGTGCAGACATACGTCGAGTGACATCGGCGCGGCGTCGCCAGCACTCTTCAGCATCCGGTGCCCCAACTCCGGGTGGCTGCGGACAATCGCATACTCGGCAGCGGTTAACTTGCCAGGTTTATTGAGCACTGCCAGCGGCAGCAGCGCCTTGCCCATGTCGTGCAGCAAGCCGGCCACGCCAGCGGCGCGTGTTTCCTCCGCATCCAGTCCCAATTGCCGTGCCAACGCAATCATCATGGCGCACACGGCCACCGAATGCATATAGGTGTAGTCATCGGCAGTTTTCAGCCGCGCCAGGCTGATCAAGGCGCCCTGGTTGCGGGCAACCGAATCCGATATGTCCTGCACCAGTCGTGCGACACCGGCTTTGTCGACTGTCTTGCCCATGCGGGCTTCGCGAAACATGTCGGCCACCGCCTGTTTTCCCTGCGCACAGATACGCGCCGCGCGCTGCAACTCCTGCGTGATCGGTACCGTCTCTGGCAACGCCGGCGAGGCCAGCGTCGGCTCTGCGCCCTGCTGCGGCGCAGGCGTCGGCGGGGTTGGCGCCAGCGGCACCGGTGCTGGCAGGTCCAGGCCCTTGGCGGTATCGATCCAGACCTTGCTTACCTTGGTGCTGCGGATCAGCGCAACATCCCGGGCATTGGTGATGAGGAAACTCTTGCGCCAGAAAGGGTTGTCGATCCACTTGCCGACAAACTCTTGCAGGTACATCCCTACCACCAGTTCGGCAACGTCGATCTTTCTGCGCATTCCGGTATTGTCCCACTGCCCGTTTGCCCTTCTGCCCGATCAACGCTCACGCAGCGCCACGCCAGCCTGCCGCAGATAGGCCAGCACCTCGGGGCTGATCACGGTCAGCGCGCGCGCCTGGTCGGCCATCTCGGCGGCGGCGGCAAGCTGTCCCAGTGCGGCCAGCGACACCGCCGCACCCAACATCCAGCGCGGCTCACCGGGGCGCAGCCGCAAGGCCATCTGATACGCCTGTGCCGACTCGCTGTGCTGGCCCAAGCGCTGTGCCGCATTGCCGCGCAGCCCCCACAGATCCGGCTGACCCACTGCCACCCGCTCATAACGCTTGAGCTGCGCCAATACCGCCGCATGTTGGCCCTGGGCAAGCTCCATTCGCACCGATTCCCGCAGCAGCGCAAGTACCACCCCCGACCCGAAGCCAGACATTTCTGCCGGATGGGCGCGCTCGACGCCTGCCAGCGCCTGCGCGACCAGTTCCGCCGCCTGTTCACGCGCTCCGGCGTTCCACAGGCCCTGGGCTTGTCCCAAAGCTTCCTGCGCCGCATCCTGCCAGGTCGCGACCACCGGTCGCGGCGGCGGCGCCGACAAGGCCGGCCGGTCCACCCGCTGCGGCGCCGATTCAACCTTGCCCGCGGCTGGAACTGGCACGCCTGGCAACATGGCCGCCGATGGCGCTATTGGCGCCGTCGGCACCGGCGCGGCTGGCGCCACCGACCTTGGCACGACCGGCGCCCGGGCTGGCGCGGGTCGAACCGCAGCGGCCAGTGGGGGCGCCGCCTGTGGCGGGTTGGCTGCCACCGGACTTGCCATAGCGGCAGCCGGTGCGATGGCCTTGTCGGCAGGAGCGGCTTCGGACGGCAGCGCCGGCACCGGTTGGGGCGCTGCAGCCGCGCCCGCCACCACTGCGCTCTGTGCACTCGATGCGGGACCGCTGCGCTGGCCGGACAACCACCACAATACGACTCCCGCCAGAAGCGCCAGCAGCACCGCAGCTGCGGCCAGCAGCGGCTTGCGTGTAGCACCGACACCCGTCGCCGCCGCGGTACCATTCGACACACTCGACGTCCCGCGCCGCACACCGTCTTGCAGGTTCTGCAAGGGGTGCCCGGACAGCCCCGTCGGCGCCTGGCGGTCCAGGTCACGCAGCATCTTGTTGATGACACTCACGCTGGCGGCCTTGGGTTGTCCGGCGCCGATTGGGCCGGTGTCACCGGCGCTTTGCGCAGCGACTTGAGCTGCCGCCTGGCACCGAGCAACCGGTCCCACCATGAGGCAGTCTGCGTGGCTCCAGCCGTATCGTCGGCTGCCATGTGCACATGTGCCGACAAGACCCGGTGGCGATTTTCACCATAGGCCAACATCAGGCATTTGTTGGCCAGCACATTGATGATCCGTGGCACGCCACCGCTGAAGTGCGCCAGCACGCGGGCAGCATCCGGTTCAAACACATCCGTGTCCGTGTGCGCATCGACCGCAGCCACCGCGAGCCGGTGTTTGAGGTACACCGGAACACGCTGCAACGCCATCGGACCCAGGTGCTCACTGAACGTAATGCGCTGTAGCAACTGGCGGATTTCCACCCGCGCCAGCTTGTGATCGAGTTCGGGTTGTCCCATCAAAACGATTTGCAGCAGTTTGCGCTTTTCGGTCTCCAGGTTGGACAACAGACGCAGGCTCTCCACTGTGCGCAGCGGTATCGCCTGTGCCTCGTCGATCACCACCACCACGGAGCGCCCCTGCGCCGCATGCGCCAGCAGACAGGCATGCAGCGCGTCCAGCAGCCGATGTCGCGTTGCCGACTGCGCCAGTTTTAGGCCAAGCTCCTGCGCCAGCGCCAGCAACAGGTCCTTCGGTCCCAGATCGGGGTTGGGAAGATAGGCCGTGACACATTCATCCTGCAGGCTGCGCAACAACTGGCGGCACAACACGGTCTTGCCGCACCCCACTTCCCCAACGATTTTCAGGAAACCTTCGCCACTGCGGATGGCCACCAGCAAAGTGTTGAGCGCTGCCTGCGCGCCTTCGTGCGGGAAGAAGAACGCCGAATCCGGTGTAATCGCGTACGGCGCCTCGCGCAACGAGAAGTGCCGCAGGTACAACACGGTCAGGGCGACTTCGGCCGGCCGTCTTCCACCCGACCGTCGAGGCGGATCACGCGGCTGCGCACCACCTCGATGTCGTCGAGCGCCGAGCGCACCTGGCGGTTCTGCTGCTCCCAGTCCTGCGCCGAACGAATGATGGTCGGCTTGATCAGCACCACCAACTCCTTCTTGCGACCGGTCTTGGCGCTGTTGCCGAGCAGGGAAGAGAAAAAATTGAGCCTGGTCGAGCCCGGCACACCCGACGCCGAGCGGCTCGAGTCGACCTGCATCAGACCGCCAATGGCCACAATGCTTCCGTCCTGCACACGCACCATCGTGTCGGACTCGTTTACCGTACTCGACGCTAGCGGCAGGCGGTAGTTTCCGATGCTTCCCAGGTCGATTTGTTTGGTGCGTTCGGTGACATTCGTCACCGACGGATGGACATGCAGCATGATGCTGTTGCCGTCGTCGATCTGCGGCGTCACATCCAGCGCAATGCCGGAGAAAAACGGCGTCAGCGTCAAAGTAGGCAACGTGGTGCTGGCCGTCGAGCCGGCAGCGGCGGCAGTGGTCGAGCCGCCTGACACGTTGGTCACGAAGTATTCGTCAGTGCCGACCTTGAGGACCGCTTTCTGGTTGTTGACGGTGGCGATGCGCGGGCTGGACAGGGTCTGCACATCACCCTGCGTTTCCAGAAACCCCAGCACGGCCGCAAAACGGCTGGTGGACAGGGCCAGGCCGAACAAGCCGCCGCCATTTTGCACAGACGGGATCGGCACCGCGCCGGGCCGCACCACCACGCCCGACTGCAGCAGGGGATTGGACGACGCGACACCACTTCCCAGCACGCCGGCGGCGAGTCCGCCTGAGCCCCCGGCTGTGGCCAGGGCCGCCCAGTTGACCCCGCTTTGGTAACCGTCGCTGAGTTCCACCTCGACGATCTTGGCCTCGATCATCACCTGGCGTTCCACTGCTATCTGCGCCGCCTTCAGGAACCGGTCGACCTGGCGCAACTCGTCGGGCATTGCACGCACCGCCATGATGCCGGCCTGCGGGCTGACGATGACGTTGCGCCCGGCAGCACTGCCCACCAGGCCGCGCACGGCATCCGCCAACTCACTCCACAGGTTGGTCGACGAACTGGTAGTTACGCGGCTGTTTTCCAGCTGCTGCGCCGCTGCGGATGGCGCAGCGGCACTCTGCGTGCCGCCCGCGTTTCCAGAACTGCTGCCGCTGCCGCCGCTCACACCGCCCGATGCCACGCGCAGGTCACTGCTGCCGCGGCGTTGCGAATGCGGATAGTTGATGGTGAATATGCGCGTCTGCAGGCTCGGGGCAAAAACGGTAATGCGACGGCCATCGATCTTGAAGTCATACCCGTACACATCGCGCAGAGACTCCAACGCCTCCAGAACCGTGACGCCGCGCAGGGTGACCGAGAGGGCCCCAGACACATCCGGATGCAACAGCATGCTGTAACGGGTATCGGCAACAATGGCCAGGAACACTTCGCGTGCCTGCGCATTGTTGACCAACAGGTCCAGCCGCGGCTCCGACGGAGCCGCGGCTGGCGCGGGAACCGGTTCGGCCAGCGCGTCGCTGACCCGGGATGGCACAGCAGGGGCTGCGGTCACGGCCGCCAACTGCGCGGACAGGATCGCGCCAACCTCGGGCGTGCGCAACGGGCGGTCGCTGGCGCAGCCGCCCAAAAGGCCCGCCATGGCGCATACCACCAGCAGGCCGCGTCGCCTGGCCGGATGGACGTAACGGCACGGTGACGCTACTGACGCAACGGGGTGGTACTGATTCATGGCATCGGACTCGTCATTCATGGAAAAGGATACTTCGTGATGAAACCCGGACCGCTCAGGGCAGTGTCTTGCGTTGCACACCGGAAAACCGCGCGATCTTGCGCACCACTTTGCCCTCGCGCAGCCAGATTTCGGTTTCGCTGATGCGTTCGATTCGGGCGTCACCGAGTTTTTGACCCTGTCCGTACAGGCGGCCGCCGACCACGACATACGGCTGTCCCTCGCGCACGATCACGGTCAGCGCAGGCGGCGGCTGCGGCTTTTCACCAGCGTTTTCTGCGCCGCCCGGAACCGTCATCACCGGCGGCGCCAGGGT
>ENA-ORBV01008608-ORBV01008608.1-microbial-mat-metagenome-genome-assembly--contig:-NODE-8608-length-17073-cov-4.538774_pt1 | contig 17073 bp, 11 predicted proteins | sample MGYA00237777_ERZ505514 | MGnify/ENA primary metagenome ERZ505514 (study PRJEB26160, sample SAMN06269048) | microbial mat metagenome | isolation source: Oligotrophic lake microbial mat | place...
AATGATACGGCGACCACCGAGATCTACACCTCTCTATTCGTCGGCAGCGTCAGATGTGTATAAGAGACAGGATCATGGCGGAGGAAAGTAGCGACTTGGTCGCAGCCGGAGCGCTGCGGGTTGCGCAGAACGGACTTTGTCGTAATACTCCGGGGCGCGGAACGGTGTCGGGCACATTCGACACACGCCGCAACGCCTCACAGCTGCTGGTGAACATGTCTCGACCGGACAGCGGTCGCAGGACATGGAAGATACTCATCACGCATGACTGACCGGCGGGGGTGCCGGGCTCCAGGAGCCAGTAGGACCCCTCAGTGATCGGATGCGCGATCGACTGCGCTCCCTATTCGCGGTACCGAAAGGCAACCATCCGCCTTTTCGTAAGTGCGACGGCACGACAGCTACCCGTCCAGATCTACCCGCATCTTTTCGCGCCTTGTGCGCTTCGCGCCCCATCAAGGGGTTCGGCCTTTCCGGCTCGTCGCGGTTAACGCTGCGATGCCCTGCTCCGACCGTTCCGGCTCGGGGCCCACGTTCCACACGCAGTTTCCGAATGAACGAACCGAAACGTCCTTACCGCCGCGGCCGCACCCGGTCCACGGAATCCCCCGTCATTGCCGGGGATGACAATCCTTACCTCGACGCCCCAGCGACGCCGTCGCCGGCGGCGCCGACCTCCGTTCGGGAGACACCACGGCCAGAGCGCGCCGAGTCTCCCGAGGGCGCGGAGCGACCCGCACGAGAGCGACGGCCTCGCGTACCACGAGCCCGCGCCGATGCGGCCGCCGTGCCCGAGCCCACGCGGAGCGAACCGCCCCGAGCGCCTGAGCCACCGCGCGCCGATACCCCCCGGAACGACACGGCCCGTGTGGAAACGGCGCCCACCGACGTCCGCGCCGAACCCATGCGACCGGCGCCCTCGTTTCCGGTCAACGCGGACGAAGGCTTTACCGAACGGCTGGAACGCATCGAACGACTCGATCGCGCCGACCGACAGATGGATCGACCGGTCGATCGCCCCGAGCGTCCCGAGCGTCAGGATCGTTCAGACCGAGCGGACCGGCGGGACCCAGCGGATCGACCGGATCGACCCGGCGTATCCGAGCGACCGGACCGCGGCGATCGACCGGAACGGAACGACCGCACCGATCGTCCCGACCGTGGTCGTCGTCACGAGCGTCCTCGTGGACCCGATCGTGGCCCGCGTGTTGAGCGTGGTGAGCGTCCGGAACGTGGACCACGTCCGCCTGAGCAGGGCGACGCACAGAGCGGCGAACGCGGTGCATTGCGTCGCAATGGACGGCGCGGTCGGAATCGCTTCCGACGGGGCGCGGGCAGTGGTGGCGGAGAAGGCGGCGTGCAGGAGCCCGCGTTCGAACGCGCGCCAGCGGCTCCGACGGCCGCGGAAGGCACCGTCACCGGATGGTTTGACGCCTCGCGCGACGGCGGGTTCCTGCGACGACCGATCAACAGCTATCTCCCCGATCCGGGCGACCCGTTTATCTCGCCGGCGCTGGTGCGACTGCACCAGCTTCGTCGCGGCGACAAGCTCGAAGTGTCGTACGGACGCGATCCACGCGGACGTCACGTCGTCATCGAGGTGCTCTCGCTCAATGACGGTTCGCCCGTCGTCCTCGACAAGCGCCTGGATTTCAACACGCTGACGGCCAGCTATCCGGATCGCAAGCTGACACTCGAAACGGGTCGACCGGCCAAGACCGGACCGGAATTGACGCGTCGCGCGATCGATCTGATTGCACCGATCGGCTACGGGCAGCGCGCACTCATCGTCGCGCCGGCACGCGCCGGCAAGACGACACTGCTGCAGGCGATCGTCGAAGGCGTCGCCATCAATCACCCGGAAGCCGCGCTCCTTGTTCTCCTGGTGGACGAGCGCCCGGAAGAAGTGAGCGAAATGGTGACGTGGGGGTACGGCGAGGTGGTGGCGTCCAGCTTTGACATGCCGCCCAAGCGTCACACCGAAGTCGCCGACATGACGCTCGAACGCGCCCGTCGCCTCGTCGAGCAAGGAAAGGACGTCGTCATCGTGCTCGACTCGATCACGCGTCTGGCCCGCGCCCACAACACCACCGACCGCGGCACCGGTCGCACCATGTCCGGTGGTCTCGATGCGACGGCCATGCAAAAACCCAAGGCGTTCTTCGGTTCGGCGCGCATGATCGCGAAGGAGCACGGCGGCGGATCGCTCACCATCATCGCCACCGCACTCGTCGAAACCGGTTCGCGGATGGATGACATCATCTTCGAAGAGTTCAAGGGCACCGGCAACTGCGAGATCAAGCTCGATCGCTCGCTGGCTGACCGTCGCATCTTCCCCGCCTTCGACATCGCCATCAGCGGGACACGTCGCGAGGAGAAGCTCTTCCGCCCCGATCAGCTCGAAAAGGTGCACCTGCTGCGTCGTGGACTGGCGCAGTTGCCGCCGCAGGCCGCGATGGAGTGGCTGATCAAGCGGATTGCCGGAACATCCAACAACGACTCGCTGCTCGACGGACTGTAAGTCGCTGGCGGGCGCTGGCGGCCCATCTGAACGGAATGGGTTGTGCACGAACGATCGGGTCAACGCGCCGTCACGGATACTGTGACGGCGCGTTGTGCATGTGCCTACGCCGTCGTGCGTCATTGGCATGAGAGAGTGACCGTCCGCGTCGGTTGGCTAAAGCCTTATCGGCCCGGAACCGATACCAACATGCGTAGAGTTCCGATCGGGCGACCATGCCCGATCCTATCCGCACACGGTCCCACTTCGCGACGCCAATGTTCCGTACGCTGACCCTACGGTCGAAGATTCTCGCCCTGCCCTTGGTGGCGGCCCTCGGCTTCATCATCACCCTTGGCACGACCTTCGTACTGGGTATGAAGGCGGAAGACAAGCTCGCACTTATCGAGACCGGCTACGCGCCGGCCGTGGAGCAGAGTCGTCGCCTCGAGTCCAAGCTCGACACTTATCAGCGCGCCTTGCGCGACGCCGTCGGCGCGAGCGATACGGGTGCGGTCATCGCCGCCGATTCGCTTGTGAAGTCGTTCTCCGTAGTCGTCGACAGCCTCGAAAAGAACGTCGTCACCGACGACTCGACCTACAAGGTGATCGGCGCGGACTTCGCCTCCTATACGAAGGGCGCGCGGACCACGACCTTCGGCATGATCACCGGGTCGATGGAAGACCTGATGGGCGGCATGCAGGGCGTGAAGTCGAAATACTCGGCGCTCAGCACGAAGCTCGCCGAGCAGACCAAGACGATGGACGCGAGCATCACAACCGCCTACGCCGATGCGCGAACGCTGCAGAGCACGACGCGATGGGTACTCGCGGTGGTGCTGGTGGTGTCGCTACTGGTGCTTGGCGTGCTGGCGGTTGGTACGCTCCAGAACATCACCGGTGCGATGCAGACGTTGTCGAACGCGGCCGGCGAAATCGCGCGCGGTCGCATCGAACAGAAGATCGAGGTCATCACCAAGGACGAAATCGGCGCACTGGCGATGGCGTTCCGGGGCATCGTGGAGTACGTGGGCGGTATCGCGCAGGCAGCGGATCGACTTGCCTCGGGCGATCTCTCGGCCAAGGTGACTCCGCGCTCCGAGCATGACGTGCTTTCGCGCAACATGAACCGCGCGTCGGAAACGTTGACGGATATCGTTGGCGAAGCGCAAACGCTCATCGAAGCGGCGCGCCATGGCGAATTGAGCAAGCGCGGCAACCCGGATCGCTTCCAGGGTGCATACAAGGAACTCATCGCCGGCACGAACAGCATGCTCGACGCCGTCGTGCAGCCGATCACCGAAGCGCAGGATGTGTTGAACCGCGTGGCCAATCGCGATCTCACGGCGCGTGTCGAAGGCACCTACCATGGCGATCACGCAGCCATCAAGCAATCGCTCAACACGGCGCTCGAGAACATCGCCGAAGTCTTTGCATCACTGACGACCGCGATCGGTCAGGTGAATGCGGCGGCCAGCGAGATCGGTTCGGGGAGCCAGAATCTGGCGAGTGGCGCGGCTGACCAGGCGGGCTCGATCGATCAGGTGTCTACCCGCATCAAGGTGGTGGACGATCGCACGAAGGCGAGTGCCGCCGATGCGAACGAAGCGCGCGCGGTGATGGAGCGTGCGAACACGGATACCGAGCAGGGTGTGGAGCGCATGCAGGCGCTCGCCGAAGCAGTGGCCGAGATCAAGAAGTCGGCCGACAGCACGGCGAAGATCGTGAAGACGATCGACGAGATCGCGTTCCAGACGAATCTGCTGGCGCTGAACGCGGCCGTTGAAGCGGCACGCGCTGGCGATGCGGGCAAGGGCTTCGCCGTGGTTGCCGACGAAGTACGCAGCCTGGCCATCCGCGCCTCGGAGGCATCGCGCAACACGGCGGTGCTGATCGAAGAGTCGGTGCAGAAGGCGGACGTTGGTGTGAAGCTCAACGAGGGCGTGCGTCGCCGTCTCGAGGAGATCCGCACCGGTGTGCAGCGCGCTGCGACGATGATGACGAACATCGCCGAGGGCGCGCGCGAGCAGGAGCGCGAGCTGGCCGAAGTGAGCGGCGCGATGGCGCAGATCAGCACTCTCACGCAGCGCACCGCAGCCAACGCCGAAGAGTCGGCGAGTGCGGCCGCAGAACTCAGCGCGCAGGCCGGTGAGATGCATCAGCTGGCATCGCAGTTCAACGTTGGACAGCAGGGCGCGTCGTCAGCGCTCTCGCATTCCACTCCGACATCAACGTCGCGCACGCCGAGCAGTCCACCGCCGGCTCGCTCCCGCCGCAGTGTGAGCACCACGAGCGGCAGCAGCACGACCAGCCCGAGCGCCAAGAATGCGCGTCCGAGCAGCACAAAGTCGAGCAGGAGTGCCGCCCCGGCCTCTCGCGCGACGGTGTCGGACGAGGTGTTCCCGATGAGTGCATCGGCTGCCATTCCGTTCGACGATGATGAAAACGGGAGCGACGTTCTCGGTCAGTTCTAGCACCTGTCAAGGTCGTTCGCTCAACACCGGTTCCAGGCGTTCCAGCATCGCAAGGATTGTCGCCGTTCTCTGCGCATCCGAAGGGGGAGCGAGGCACCTGCCACACCCGTAACCGACAACTACGCGTCCTGCTGTGCCGCGTGCGCCCTGGCGAATTCGTCGAGCAGCGTTGCCGCCGCGCGCATGCCCAGCCGATAGTTCTCAGCGCTGATCCATTCGTTGGGCGCGTGCGCGTTCTCGCCGGGAAGGCCAAAGCCCATGAGCAGAACAGGCGCGCCGAGAATGCGTTCGAAGTCGCCGACGACGGGAATGGAACCGCCTTCACCAGTGATCACGGGCTCGCGACCAAACGCGGCCTCGAGCGCGCGCTTGCCCGCTTCGATGATCGGGCCGCGCAAATCGGCGCGCCACGGACGGCCACCGTGCAACGCCGTCATCTTCACCGTCACACCAGCAGGCGTGTGTTTGGCCACGTGCGCGATAACGAGTTGTGCGATCGTGTCGGGGTGCTGATCAGGCACGAGACGAAAACTCACCTTGGCCATCGACAGCGCGGGCAAGACGGTTTTGGCGCCCTCACCCGTATAGCCACTGAGCAGGCCATTCACTTCGCACGTTGGACGCGTCCACAGTCGTTCGAGTGTGGTGAAGCCGGATTCCCCGCCCAGCGCCGCGACGCCGACTTCATGCATCAATTCTTCGTCGCTGAACGGGAGCTCGCGCATCTGCGCACGCACGTGATCGGGAAATGGTCGCACATCGTCGTAGAAGCCGTCGATCGCAACGCGACCATCGGCGTCGTGCATGGTGGCGAGCAGACGCGCCAACGCCATCGCCGGATTGACGACCGCGCCACCGTACATGCCCGAGTGCAGATCACCGTTCGCGCCCTGCACATCGAGCTGCAGATACGCCAGGCCGCGCAGCGACGACAGAATGCTCGGAATTCCCGGCGCAAACATCGTCGAATCGGAAATCACCACGGCGTCGCACGCCAATCGCGCGTGCTCCCGCTCGAGAAACGCTTCGAGATTCTCGCTTCCCACTTCCTCCTCGCCTTCAGCGAGCACAATCACATTCACCGGCAGCGTGCCACGCACGGCAAGGTGCGCTTCGAGCGCCTTGATGTGCAGGTGGAGCTGACCTTTGTCGTCCACCGATCCGCGCGCATAAATGCGACCATCGCGTACCGTCGGTTCGAACGCAGGTGAAGTCCACAGCTCGAGGGGTTCGGCCGGCTGCACGTCGTAGTGACCATACACGAGCAACGTCGGCGCGCCGGGGCCTGCGTTGCGCCACTCGCCGACGACGATCGGGTGACCAGGCGTGGGAATGATCTCCGAGGTGAAGCCGATACGCGTCAGCGCATTCGACACGAACTCGGCGGCCGCCACGCAATCGGGCTTGTGTTCGGAGCGCGCGCTGACCGACGGAATGCGAAGGAACGCGAAGAGCTCGTCCTGTGCGCGGGCGTCGTTGGCGGTGAACCAGGGGGCGAGGTCAGACGGAATGGAGGGCATGAGTGTGACGGGGCGAGAGAGTTTTCACGACCCAGTACGGGGCTGTGAGTTGGGGTTGGGAGCAAGCAAGTACGGCGCGGGTGCGATGGAGGGGCGAGACCAGGCGCTGCGTACTCGGGTTGTGGCTGGGGCTCATCCTCTGCCCGCCACCAACTTGTTGCCAAGGATGATCCCCGCCGTGGTTGCCAGCACGGCCAGCGTCACGCTGGCAATCACGTAGATCGCGGCGCGCATCGCGCGTCCTTGCTGCACCATCGTCACGAACTCGGCACTGAATGTCGAGAAGGTGGTGAATCCGCCGCAGAAGCCGACGATCAGTGCGGCGCGAAGCACCGCGTTCTCACCGGGCACGTTGAGCATGCGCGCGAGCAGCCCGATGAGGAACGAACCACTGACGTTGATGAGCAGCGTGCCGTACGGAAAATCCGCGCTCATGCGCTGCATGCCGAGTCCGAGCAGATAGCGCGAGACGGTGCCCGCCGCGCCGCCGAGTGCGATGGCCCAGATCATGTAGCGCTCACGGCGCGACGCTGACGACGCGATTCCGCCTCGGCACGTCGCGGGCGATGCGATACAACCAGATGCGACGCTGGGTGATTTCGCCCTTGCCGCGGCGCAACGAGACCGTCTCGCCCTGCTTGTAGTCGGCAAACCATCCACCAACATGCCTGGCCAGACTGTCGCCGTGCGCACTGGCGTCGAACGCGACGACGAGCCCGTCGCCCGGACGCACCTTGTCGTACGCATTCGGCCAGATGTCGTACTGGTTGGGCCGCCCGCCAAGATTGAGCGCGAATACGATTGGCTGATCCGGGAGATGAAAGGCCAACTCCGACGCATCCTGATACCGATCGGCCGCGACCCAGCGATCAACAGTGCCGTCCAGATATCTGTCGTAACGCGCGCGTTCCACCGCCGCCGCGAGCATCTCCCACCCATGCGCGCGGGCGATGGGATCCTTGCGCGGCAGCAGTGGCAGGATCGGTCGCCATGCCTGCGCCGTCACCACGAGCAGCAGGAACGCGGCGAGCGCGAGGCCGGCGCGCCAGACGCGCGTGCGCGCCCACGACGCATGATTGGTCGCCAACAAGATCACCGCGCCGGGATAGATCAACGCAGGCCAGTTCGCTTCCACCGATCGGCGCCAGGCGCTGACCGCGAAGAACAGCAATGGCACCACACTCACCACGGCGAGGGCGAAGCGTCGCGTGCTGTCGTCCGTGGGCGAAGAGGTGCGTCGCATCCGCCATCCGTCGCGCAGCGCCACCCATACCGCGGCGGCCATCAACACAAACAGAATGGGCGACGCGAGTCCGGCTTGTCCGCCCACGAGTTCGAGTTCGCGTGAGAGCGGATTGCCGCGCGCGCTCGGGGTGAAGCCGTGATTGAGCTGAAAACGAAACGAGACCCAATCGGACAGGTAGTTCCAGAGCACCACCGGCGCGAACATCAACAGCGCCAGAACAGCAGCGAGCCATGGACCAGGTTCACGAAAGCGCGCGCGCAGCTGCGGATGCACGAGGCACGCAATCACGAGTCCGGCCGGCAGCAACACGGACGTGTATTTGGAGACGAAGGCCGCGCCGAGTGCAACGCCGGCGAGCATCCACCAGGCGAGCGAACGCCAACTGCGCACTGGTGCGGCGAGCGCGCGTTCGACGCCCACCAGCGCCAACATCACCGTGACGAACAGCGCCGCGTCTGGCGTGGCCAGTACGAGTCCGAGCGTGGCGATCGGCACGAGCGCCATCAGCGCAGCAGCGCGCACCGCCGCCTCCGCGCCAGCACGACCGTCATCGTGCGGCTTGCCAGCGAGCAACCACGCGAGCCACACCGCCGCTCCGTGCGTCACGAGCGCTGCCATGGCCGGTCCGGCGCGCACGCCGCCGACCGTGTTGCCCAACTGTGCCGTCCCGAGCGAGACCAGCAGCGCGATGCCCGGCGGATGATCGAAGTATCCCGCCTCCAGTCGTCGCGTCCACTCCCAGTAGTATGTCTCGTCGGGCAGCAGTGGCACGAACGCCGACAGCAGCGTGCGCAACGCGAAGCCGCCGACAATCCAGAGGCCAACCAGCAGCCACTTGCGCGAAGCACCGTCGCCGCGATCGGAGGAGTTGCTGACGGACGCGTCGCGCGGTGCGTGTCCGGCGAGGGTGTCGCCGGCGGCGAGAGGCTGGGGCAATCGATCGGTGCGCACGAGTGAGTGTAAGTTGCCATCATGTCCAATCGTCTCGCTACCGAATCGTCGCCCTATCTGCGACAGCACGCGGAGAATCCCGTGGACTGGTTCGCGTGGGGCGAGGAGGCGTTTGCCGAGGCGCGCGCGCTCGATCGCCCCATCCTGCTGAGTGTTGGCTACGCCGCCTGTCACTGGTGTCACGTCATGGCCCACGAGTCGTTCGAGGATGCCGACACCGCGGCGGTGATGAATGCGTTGTTCGTCAATGTGAAAGTGGATCGTGAAGAGCGCCCCGACGTGGACGCGATCTACATGCAGGCGGTACAGGCGATGACGGGTCACGGTGGTTGGCCGATGACCGTTGTCCTCACCCCGGACGGCGTGCCGTACTGGGGCGGCACCTACTTCCCGCGCGAGGATCGACCCGGCGTCCCCGCCTTCACGCGCGTGCTGCACACCGTGGCCGCCGCCTGGCGCGACAAACGCGACGTCGTCGCGCGGACCACCGACGCCATGCGCGCGCTGTATGAGAACGCGTCGCGACCCGTGACGTCGGCGGGCACCTTCGACCCTGGCACGCTGCCGCAGGCGTTCGCGCAACTGACGACACGCTACGACGCCGAACGCGGCGGGTTCGCGGGCGCGCCCAAGTTTCCGCAAACGATGGCGCTCGACTTCTGCCTGCGCTGGTATGGGCGCACCGGTGATGCGCGGGGACGCGAGATCGCGCACCGCTCCTTCAGCGCCATGGCGCGCGGCGGCATTTACGATCAGATCGGCGGCGGCTTCGCGCGCTACAGCACGGACGCCGAGTGGCTCGTGCCGCACTTCGAGAAGATGCTGTACGACAACGCGCTGCTGGCGCGACTCGGTGTGCATCTCTGGCAAGTCACGCGCGACGACGAAGTGCGACGTGTGACGCAGGAAACGTTCGCCTGGGTGGCGCGCGAGATGACGTCCGCTGACGGTGGATTCTTTTCGTCGCTCGACGCAGACAGCGATGGACAGGAGGGGCGATTCTACGTCTGGACGCCCGCCGAACTCGATGCACTACTCGGCGATGACGCACGCATCATCAAGTCGTATTGGGGCGTGACGCGCGAAGGCAACTTTGAAGGCGCGTCGATCCTGCACGTGCCTCGCGACATGGCTTCGGTGACCGATGCGCTGGATGTGACGCAGGACGAATTGCGCGACGCGATCGCTCGCGCAGTGCCGATGTTGCGCGAGGCACGTGAACGTCGCGTGCGTCCCGGTCTCGACGACAAGGTGCTCGCATCGTGGAACGGCCTGATGACGCGCGCACTCGCCGAAGCCGCGCGCGTCTTCGACGACGAGCAATGGCGCGCGATGGCGCTCGCGAACGCGCACTTTCTTCGCGCGAATCTCGTGCGCGCTGGACGCGTCACGCGTGTGCATGCCGCCGATCGCCGCGACGGGCCAGGCTTTCTCGAAGATCAGGCAGCGGTCGCCCTGGCGTTCGTCTCGATCTACGAACTCACAGGGGACGCGAGTTGGATCGCCGACGCGCGTGCCATCGCCCGCACAATGCGCGCGCGCTTTCGCGACGACCTCAGCGGGACGTGGTACGACACCGCCGCAGATGCCGAGCCGCTCATCACACGGCCGCGCGACCAGTACGACAACGCGACGCCGGCCGGTCAGTCATTGGCCCTGGAGCTGCTGCTTCGGCTGGCCGAACTCGACGGTGACGCCTCCGCGCCCGCCGAGGTGCTGTTTGCGCTGGCGCCGCTCAACGAGCCCCTTCAGCGCTGGCCCAACGGCTATGGTCACTTGCTGGGCGTGGCCGACCTGGCAGTGCATGGCGCGGTCGCGGTGGCGCTGGTTGGCCTGCCCTCGCACGCCGAGACGCAGGCGATGCTGCGCGTCGTCGCCGGTCGCTATCTGCCGACACTCGTGCTGGCGAGCTCGACTGGTGCGTCTGCGGTCGAGGCGGACCGCGATGACTTCATCCGATTGCTCGAGGGGCGTGCGGCGAACCGCAGCACGCCGACGGGGTACGTGTGCCGCGGGTTTGTCTGTGAACTGCCGGCCGGAAGTGCCGACCTCTTGGCAGCGCAGCTGGACGCCACTGTGTTACGGCCTGGCGTGCGGAACGGATTCGTGACCGGAGCCTGACCCGATCGGGTTGCTCCACCGGCATCGGCCCGTCAGCTTGTCCACAGCGTTCCGGTAGCGTGACGGTTACGGCTCGCCAGACCCAAGCGTCTCCATACGTGCGTCTTCATCGACGCGGCTCCCTCCTCATCTCCGACAGGACCGACCTGCATGCGGGTCTTTGCCCCGATTGCCTCTGTAGCGCCGCGACGCGTCCGCCTCGCGGCCGCGCTGCTGTCCCTGACTGGGGCCGCGAGCTGCCTCGATCTGAACCCCAACGTCGACGCCTGTTCGGTGACGATTGCGCCGAGCTCCATCACGATTTCGCTGAATCAGGCGAGCGCTGTGGTGGCGACGGCGTTCGACTGCAAGGGGAACTCGATCTCGAACAAGATCATCAACTATTCGTCGGCCAACGCGACCGTCGCGACGGTCACGACCGGCGGCCAGGTGATCGCGGTCGGGCTCGGTCAGACGACAGTCTCGGCGGTAGCGAACGGCAAGTCGGCCACGACGCAGGTGACGGTGACGCCTGAAGTGGCCACGCAGGTGACGGTGAACCCGCCGACGGCCACGCTGAGGCGCGGCAACACGCGACAGTTTTCGGCGGTCGCCTTCAACGCGCAGTCGAATCCGATCTCCGGCGTGAGCATGCGCTGGACGTCGAGCAATTCATCGATCGCGTCGGTGAGCCAGGTCGGTCTCGTCACCGCGCTCACGGCAGGCAGCGTCACTGTCAGCGCCGACGCCAACAACGTGTTTGGCAGTGCACAGATCATCATCACCGAATTGCCGATCGGCAGCTGCACGCTCACCCCGAACAGCTTCAAGGTGACGACGTTGCAGAGCGTGCAGCCGCAGCTGGCGTTGCGTGATACCGCCAGCGGTTCGCTCACCAGCCTCGGTCGTCCCATCGCCTGGTCGAGCGAGAACGAGAACATTGCGACGGTGTCGAACACGGGTCTCGTCACGACTCGGAGGGCCGGCACGGTCAGGATCAACGCGTCATCGGTCGAGTTCCCGGCCGTGACCTGTTCGGCGACGGTCGAAGCGGCAGATCCCCGCATCGACAAGGTGATCATCACGCCGCGCACGGGTTCGCTACGCGTCGGTGTACCGCGCCAGCTCCTCGTGGTGCTGCTCGACAGCGCCAACGGGAACATTCCACCGGGTCGCATCGTGACCTGGACGTCGAATACGCCGACCGTTGCCTCGGTGTCGCAGGTTGGAATCGTGACCGGCATTGCACTCGGCACGGCGCGAATCGTTGCGTCATCTGAGGGTGTCTCCGACACGGTCTCGTTCCCTGTCACCAAGATTCCGGTGATCACGGTGACGGTCACGCCGCTTCAGGCCTCCGTGCTTGAGGGGCAGACGGTGCAGATCACGCCAACGGTCACCGACTCGGCCGGAACCGTCGTCACCGATCGCCCGATCGAATGGCTGACCAGCGATCCCACCCGTGCGACGGTCTCTTCCACCGGTCTCGTGAGCACGCTGGCACCCGGTCAGGTCAGCATCTTCGCCTCGTCCGAAGGCCGGGGATCGTCAGGCGCGGCGATCACGATCCTGCAGACTCCGGCCGACTCGATCGCAACCGGCGCAACCAGTGTCACGGTCACGCGCGGGACGTCGACGGCGTTTGCGATCACCGTACTCGACGCCAACGGCCGGACGCTGCGTAACCGCAACGTCATCGTCACCAGCACTGCGCCTGGTATCGCCATCGGACAAGCCAGCACGCAGGCGTCTCTGGTCTCGGTCTCGGGCCTCGCGCTCGGCAGTGCGACGCTGACCCTGCAGGTGGTGAACAACAACAATCAGAACGAAGGCAAACCGAGTACCGTGACCGTCACCGTGGTCGCGCCGGTACCGTAGGCGCGTCCTACGATCGCGCGTAGCTTTGCACGGGGCGATCTCACGCGAGATCGCCCCGTTCGCATTTCCCTCTCCTTCCCGAGTCTGTCGTGAGCGCTGAGAAGCCGTCGTTTCTGCGTGGATTGTTTGCCGGCGACATCGCCGATGAGCTGCTCTTCCCTTATCCGGCGCCGCTCGACGAACGCAATCCCGACGAAGCGCGTGTGGTGCAGCGACTCATCGGCGCGCTCAACGACATGGTGGCGTCGACGCTGATCGACTCGGTGCGTTTTGACGAACAGGAATCGATCGACGAAGCGGTAGTCAAGGCGTTCAGTGATGCAGGATTGTTGGCGCTGACGATTCCCAAGGAGTACGGCGGACTTGGCTTGTCGGCATCGGCGTATGCGCGTGTGTTCGGCGCGGTGGCGGCCGTCGATCCATCGCTGGCGGTATTGATTGGCGTGCACAGCGGTCTGGGCGGCAAGGCACTCGTACTCTTTGGCAACGACGAACAGAAGTCGCGCTATCTCCCGATGCTCGCACGCGGCGCAACGCTCGCCGCGTACGCGCTCACCGAACCGGAAACGGGCTCGGACGCGCAGAACATCGTGTCGCAGGCGCGACGCGCCCCGGACGATCGCGGCTGGATTCTCGACGGTCGCAAGCACTGGATTGGCAACGGTCATCGCGCCGGCGTCATCGTCACCTTTGCGCAAACGCCCGTGCAACGCAACGGCGAGACGGTGTCGCGTCCGACTGCGTTCATCGTGCGACCGGACATGCCGGGCTTTCGTGTCGACGGTACGATTCGCAAACTCGGCATTCGCGGCTCCACGCAAGCCGAGCTGGTGTTCGAGAACATGTACGTGTCCGACGATCACGTACTCGGCGATGTGGGCAAGGGTTTTCGCGTCGCTGTCAACGCGCTCAACGCTGGCCGACTGAGTCTTGCGTCCGGGTGCGCGTCGGCGTGCAAGCGACTCCTTGGCGAGATGACGCGCTACACTGAAGCACGCACGCAGTTTGGCGGTCCGCTCGCCTCCTTCGAGATCACACAGCGCAAACTGGCGACCACGGCGTCGGAGACGTACGTGCTCGACGCGATGGTGGGTTCACTCGCAGCAGCCCTCGACGGTGACGATGTCGACGCGTCGCTCGAGGCCGCGTGCTGCAAGATATTTGCGAGTGAGCTGGTCTGGAGAACGTCGGACGAGATGGTGCAACTCGCCGGCGGGCGCGGGTTTGTGAAGCCGTGGCCGTACGAGCGCTATCTGCGCGAGGCGCGCATCAATCGCATCTTCGAAGGCGCGAATGAGGTCCTGCGGCTCTTCGTCGGGCTCAATGGCATTCAGGCGCCGGCGGAAGAACTCAAGGAGCTGGCGGGCGCGCTGCGCAATCCGTCGGCGCTCGAGAACTGGGTACTCGTGTCGAGCTACGCTGCGCAACGCGTGCGCACGGCACTCGGCGCGCGCGACAAGTTCAACGCGACACTGCACGGCAGCATGCGTGCGCACGCGACCTTTGTCGAGCGACACGTGGTGGAGCTGGCGCAGGCCACATCACGCGCCATCACGCGCCACCGAACGGAGCTGTTGCATCGACAGCTGATCGTGGAGCGATTGGCGGATATGGCCATGGAGCTGTACGCCCGCACCGTCACCATCGCGCGCACCCAACGCCTCATCGACGAACGCGGTGCGGAGGCATGCGCGCGCGAGATCGCGCTCACGGACCTCTTTTGCTTGCAGTCAGGACGACGGTTTCGTGCCGCACGCATGGAGCTGGCGGGAGATGCCGGCGACACGATGGACGACCTGCGACGCGCGATCGCGGCCACCGTGCGCGCCGATGCCGGGTATGCGAGTGAGGACGCACTGCTCGATGCGCCGGTGCCGCCGTTGCCTGCGTGGAGTCTCAATCGGGACGAGCAGGCAAAGGGAGCGTTCGACGGGCTCGTTCAGGGTTCGTTCTTCAACAACCCGAGTCGCAAGGCAAACTTCACGTAGTCGGTGCGGTGCGAGAGACCCAGCTTCTCGCCAATGCGCTGCTTGTACGTGTCCACCGTCTTCGGACTGATGGTGAGCTGCTCACCGATTTCCGGCGCCGTGTAGCCTTCGGCCACCATCTTGAGCACCACCTGCTCGCGATCGGTGAGCTTCTCGAAACGTGTACGTTCCTCGGCGCCGCCCTCGCGCTTGGCCAGTCCGCGCGCGAGCGCGCGTGCGGCGGTGGGTTGCACGTACACGTCGCCGGCCGCCACCGTACGCACCGCGTCCACCAGTTCGCGATCGGCGACCGACTTGAGCAGGTAGCCCCCCGCGCCTGCTTCCAGGAGTGCCACGAGATGCTCGTCTTCGGTGTGCATCGTGAGTACGAGTACGCGACGGGTCTGCGGCTCGTCGCTGCGGTGCGGACGTGTCGCGTTGAGTTTGTGGAGCTCACGCGTCGCCGTGAGGCCGTCCATCTCGGGCATCGAGAGATCCATCACGATCACATGCGGATCGAGGCGGTCGGCGAGCACGATCGCATCCTTCCCGTTGCTCCCCTCGCCAACGACGGTGATGTCCTTCGCCGTGGAAAGCACGGCCTTGAGGCCGGCACGAACGATCTGATGATCGTCCACGAGCACCACGCGAATGAGGTCTGGTCGCATGCGGGGAATCTGGGGTGCGCTCGCACGGTATGACAACTGCAGATCACGCTACTGCGGAGATTAGTTGACCCCGTCGAAGGCCGTCCCGCCGGACTTGAACACCCGGAAGCGGTAGATGAAGCCGGGGAGCAGAATCGCGGTGCCGATGGCCAGCGCGCCGAGTGTGAGTTGGAGGACGAAGGACACGACGAGTCCGGGCATCGGCGTCACGGCATCGGCGATTCGGAGAATACCTCGATGGCCCCACGATGCTCGAGTGTCCTTTCATCCACCCAGCCGCCGATGACGAACGCGGCAGGCCCGGTGCGCAGATGTCCTGCCATGGCGGCCAACTTCATTGGCTGCCGCCTGGCGACGTCACGCGCCGACCAATCGCGCGAGAGCGGCGGCACCAACGCGGCCGGTACGGCAATCAACGGTGCGATCTGCAACGCCGCACGATGAAAGGCGTGATGCGGTGTGCCGCGCAGCAGGGCGAACGCATGGACACCGGCCACAGCGAATCCCGTCGACGCAAATGCCGCGATTGTCATAGGCTCGTTCGCCCAGACCACGCACGCACCACTCAGCGCGCCACAGCGACATCGCCATCGGCGAGCGGGCGACCAACAGATCGTTCATGCCGATCAGCACGTCACGGCTGCTTCAACAATTCCTCTGCACTCACCGAAGCCGATGCGCACGGCCCCCGCGCGTTCGGCAAATGCCGTCATGATCACTTCGTCACCATCCTCGAGGAATCGACGCACTTCCCCATTAAGTAGCGTCAAAGGCTCCGCGCCACGACGCGTGAGTTCGAGGAGACATCCGCCGCTGTTGCGCGATGGACCGGAGATCGTTCCGCTTCCGAGGAGATCACCTGATCGCATGTTGCAGCCGCTGCTCGTGTGGTGCGCAAGCATCTGCGCCATCGTCCAGTAGAGATCGAGCGCCGAACTCGTCGTGATCCGCACTGCCGCCTCATCGGCGGCGCGCATGCGCGCCGTACGCAGCCACACCTCGACCGTGATCGCGAAGCCACCGCGCGCACGATCGCTCGCGGCTTCGAGATACGGCAATGGCGACGGATCGCCATCGGCACGCGGCGCGAGTGGCGCACGGAACGGCGCCAGTGCTTCCATGCTCACCACCCACGGGCTGATGGTGCTGGAGAAATTCTTGGCCAGGAACGGACCGAGTGGCTGATACTCCCAGCTCTGGATATCGCGCGCCGACCAATCGTTCAACAGACAGAGGCCGAACAGGTGCGCATCGGCATCGGCCAGTGCGATCGACTCGCCCTGCGTGTTGCCGGTGCCGACGAACGCGCCAAGTTCGAGCTCGTAGTCGAGTGCATGTGACGGTCCGACGGTTGGCGCGGCATCATCCGGTCCTTTGCGCTGACCTGACGGGCGTCGTACCGTCGTGCCTGAGACCACGATCGAGGACGAGCGGCCGTGATAGCCGATCGGCACCCACTTGTAGTTGGGGAGCAACGGGCTGTCCGGGCGAAACATGGCGCCGACGTTCGTCGCGTGATGCACCGACGCGTAGAAGTCGGTGTAGTCGCCGATCTGCACGGGGAGAAACAGTTCTGCATCCGATTGCGCCACCAACGCATACTCGGCGATCTGACGTTGATGCATCGGCGTGCTGTCGGCCAACAGCGACGATATTGCCGCACGCAGCACGCGACGCGGCAGCACGCCGCAGCGCATCAGTGCATTGAGCGACGACGATGAGCAGGCCAGTGACGCATCATGCAGTGCGAGCTGGGACGTCGTCGCCTC
>ENA-ORBV01008609-ORBV01008609.1-microbial-mat-metagenome-genome-assembly--contig:-NODE-8609-length-17069-cov-5.939795_pt1 | contig 17069 bp, 13 predicted proteins | sample MGYA00237777_ERZ505514 | MGnify/ENA primary metagenome ERZ505514 (study PRJEB26160, sample SAMN06269048) | microbial mat metagenome | isolation source: Oligotrophic lake microbial mat | place...
ATGATACGGCGACCACCGAGATCTACACCTCTCTATTCGTCGGCAGCGTCAGATGTGTATAAGAGACAGGGGCAGGACCTGCGAGACGCCGTAGCCGACATCGACGAGGTTCGAGCGGTTCGGGCCGCGCAGCACGTCGATCTGGTACAGGAGCGTCTTGCCGACGCGCGTGATCTCGATTCCGTCGGCGAGGTCGAGCTTCTTCAACCACTCGGAGACGGCATGTTTCAGCGCGCCCTTGTTCTTCCCGGTCTCGTTGCCGATCAGCGCCTGGACAGTCTCGCTGCCGGTCGAGCCGAGGCGCGTCGGATCTTGCTGGGACCAGGTGACCTCGCGAGCAGGCGGCGGCCGCATGGGGCCGAGGTAATGGAAGGACTTGAAGGCCTCCTTCACCGTGACCATCGCTGCGCGCACCTGCGGGCCCAGCGTCGGGCCGAGGTCGGTGAGCGCCTGCTCGGAGAGCTCGATGGCGCGACCCGGCTCATACGCCTTCTTCGCCTCGTGCACGTCGCGCGCGCCGTCCCAGTTCGGTAGGCGAAAGCGAGGGCTCGCCAGCTGGTAGGCGTTGGGCGTCCGCGTGACCTCCACTTTCTCGTCGCGGATCTTGTAGGTCAGCGACTCGATGACCGGTCGCTCCTCTATTTGCCGGAAGCGCACGTCGACGGAGAGGCCCTTCTCGACGAGGTTGAAGCCGACGCCAAGCTCGCGCGTTGGGTCATGACCATTGACCACGTCGGTGAACGCGCCGAGGTTCGCGCCATCGGAAAACCCAGCGTTCAGGAAGAGGTGCGTGCCCGCGTCCGTCGCCTCGATGGTCTGCTTCAGCATCCGCAGGGGCTGGAGGATGCTGGTCTTGCCGGCCGAGTTGCGGCCAAGCACGAGCGTGACGGGCTTGAGCGCCACGCCAGCTTGCCAGTGCTCCTCGGTCCAGTTCCGGAAGTTGAGCAGGCGAATCTGTGAGATGGTCATGGGTAGCTCGTTGACTTCCTGTGCACCTTCAATTGCACGCTCGATGACGTCCTGTTGCCGCTGCAGGACATCGAGAGCCGCGACGACTTCCCCGTACGCCGATGGCGCTTCCGCAGAGTCGACAATTGGCGCGAGGACCTTGCGCATGAGGCGCTGTTGCTCACGAAGCCTCCTGAGCGGGTCCATCGCTTGAGCGAATCGCTCCTGCTGCTCGCGAAATTCCTTCATCGGGTCGAGTAGACGCTGCAGCAGCTCCTGCTGCTCGCGGAACTCCTTCATCGGGTCGAGTAGACGCTGCAGCTGCTCCTGTTGCTCGCGGAACTCCTTCATCGGGTCGAGTAGGCGCTGCAACTGCTCCTGCTGCTCACGAATCCTGCTCACCATTCCGGACGCGTCGAACTTCTTGCGAGGCCGGGCACCCTCCTCTTCGAATAGCCCAAGCTGCGAACGCGGCGACGCGGCCAGACTGGTCTTGGAGACTGCGTCGACCACTACATCGGCAACGATTGAAGTTGCGCTCCGCGCGAATCGCCGCTCGAACTCCGCCTCGCCGAGGATCGCCCGGGCGTGCCGCTCGCACTCGGCCCAGCTCTCTTCGGGCGTCTGTGCGAGCTGCCAGTCGAGGAAGCGCGGACCGAGGCGGCTCGCGACGGGCTGCGGCTGCTGCGCGCGCTCGTCGTGGCCGAGCCCGTAGTCGGCGAGCCGCAGCGTCTCGGGGAGCATCCAGCCCTCGCCGCCGCCTAGCGCGGAGAAGGCCGCGATGCCGGCGTCGCGGTCGCCTCCGTGCTCGGCGATGAGCTGCTCGAGCGCGTCGAAGGCGACGAGCGTGAGCACCGGGTGGCGAAGCTCGGGGTCTTCACTCTTGTCGACGCGCCAGAAGCCCTTGGGGTCGAGCGCGCGGCAGAAGGCCTTGTCAGAGAGGCGCTCCTTCGGCTGATCGCTGTCGCGCAGGATCCAGCGAAGATCGTCGCGCGACAGGCCGTAGAGCGCGGCGACTATGGCGTCGAGCATGGATCGGAGACGAAGGCGTTCGTGGACGGTGAGCGCCCATCGCCTCTGCCACGACCGCCCATCACGACCGTCCAACCATTCTGGTGCGAACGAGACATGCGGTAGTGCAACGTTCCGCACCAGCCCATCAAGGCGCTTCGCACGGGCCATGCTCGGAAGCGGGGTCTCCTCGACGATGAAGTAGTTGAGCGTCAGCCCGCCGAGGCGCGCACGCATCGAGAAGTCATACGTGAATGTGTCAAGTACGCCACACAGGCTCTCGACCGAAGCGCTGGCCGCGTCGACTCCCAGCACGGGCACCTTATTGCCGTGTGGGTTGTCGAAAGTCAGCGTCGCAATGGTGGTGCGGGTGTTGGTTGCTGAGCTGACATCCATGAAGCCAAGCTTCAGGCCACGTCGAACGCCTTTGGTCTCCAAGAAATCCGCGCGCCGCATCAAGAACTGCGGCTCGATGACCTTCTTGCTCCACGGGATGTCGCGCCACACCGCCGTGCGCCCCTTGCCGCTGACCCAGCCCTTCTTGCTGAAGTCGAACTGCCCGATCATCCGCCCTTCGTAGAGCGGCAGCAGCACATCGCCATCCGTCCCAACCCACTGCCCGTACTCGCCCGGCTTGTACCCCGCCTCCTCGGCCTTCTCCCGCGGGATGAAGAGCTTGGAGTCGTTGGTCATGTCGAACTCGCGCGCGTACTTGATGCCCCAGCCGTCGGGGCCGTCGTCGCCGAGCAGCACGCTGTTGGCGTAGATCTTCGTCAGCACCGCGAGGTCGCGCTCGCTGCGGATCTCGAGCACCGAGAGGCTCTTCGGGCTGAAGGCGTGGATGCGCTCCGCCGGATACGCGAGCGCGCCGCGGGCCTCGCTCCAGTCCTCGAGCTCGTGGCGCATGAACGCCGCGTGCAGTGCTTCGGTCTTGCCGCCCTTCTGCGCGATCGTGACCGCGAACTTAAAGCTGCGGTGGATATCGAAGACCTGGTTGCGGTTCTCGAAGCCGTAGAGCCAGCGCCACGCGCAGCGCTCGAGCAGCAGCCTGCGCAGGTCGAGGGCGCCCTTGTCGGTGTAGAGCCCGCTCGGCGTGATGAGGCCGAGCTGACCGCCGGGCTTCAAGAGCGCGTGCGCCTGCTCGACGAAGAGCTTGTAGCTATTGAGGTCGGCTGAGCCCTGGTACCTAAACGCGTGCTCGGGGTCCGAGAGCCCCGTCTTCTTCACCCGCTCGGCCGCCCACTTCTTGTGCATCCGGCGCGTGTCGTCGGCCTTGCGCGGGACGAGGCCGACGAGCGGTCGGCCTTGGGCGTCGTCGGCATCGCCGAAGGGCTCGCCCGCGTTGCGGACGAAGTTGCCGGCGTCCTTGAAGGTGCCCACGTGGTCGAGCCATTTGCGCTCGAAGGCGGCGTCCCGACCGAACTCCTCGCGCTGCCAGAGCAATGCCTCCTGCTTGCCGTAGGAGCGGTAGAGAGGATCGCGATCGCTGAAGAACTCCTTGCTGCTGGGCTTGCGGATCTCCCACGGCGGGTTCGCGACGATGGCGTCGAATCCGGCGCCCTTCTCGGTGAACACGTCGGGGAACTCGAGCTCCCAGTGGAAGAAGCGTTTTGCGGCGCGCAGCGCCCGCACGATCTGCTTGGCAGGCTCCGTCGGCGCCAGCAGGTCCAAAGGCCGCGGAGCCTCGTCGAGCTTTTCGAGCGGCCAGAACCACAGCGCACACCACGTATCGAAGGCCTCGCGGACTCGCGCAATCGCTGGGTCCACCGCCACTTGCGTCCGCCATATCTCGGCGCGTTTGTCGGGCTGCGAGGCGGGCACCCTTCGCAAGCGCCGGTACAGCTCGCGCACCCGCTCGATCGCGGCTTTGAGCTCGTCGTCGGAGGTGCCCGCGAAAGGCAGCCGCAGCTCCCCCGCGATGACCTTGCGCTGCTCCTCGACGATGCTGGTGCGCAGCTCCTTGAGCTGCTTCGCCCAGACGTCGCCCTCGTGCGTCACGCCGCGCCACTTCTCGTCCGGGCTCTGTCGCCACCACGCGAGCAGCGGATAGTCGCGGAAGCGATCAAGCCAGGTGCCGACGAGCGCATCGCCGCAGCGCAGCTTGTGATCGAGAAAGGTGAACGGCAGGCGTCGGTCGAGGGTCTCGACCCAGAGCGACACCCGGGCCAGCTCCACGGCGAGTGGGTCCAGATCGACGCCGTAGAGGCAGTGCTCGACGACGGCGCGCCGCACGATGGCCTCGACGCGCTCGTCGGCCTGGTCGCGATCGGCATCGGGGAGCAGCTCACACTCGATGCGGACGAGCTCGCTCCCATTCGTGGGAGAGGCCCCCGCATCCCCGCGACGAACGATGCGCCCATGCTCGTGGAGCGAGCGCACCACCGCCTCGGTGAGCACCCGCAGCGCAGCGACGAGGAACGACCCGGAGCCCATCGCGGGATCGCAAACCTTGAGCGCGAGCAGGTCTTCGGGTGAGCGAACGCGCCCGTCCGGCCCGGAGAGCAGCGGCTCGAGCGTGCGGCGCACGGTCGGCAGCGTGAGCTGCGGCCGCGTGTAGAAGGTCCCGGCACCCTTGCGCGTGCCGCCCCAGCGCACGAGGTACAGCTCGCCTGAGAGCTTCACCATCAGGCGCCACTTGCCAGGCTCGACCTCTTCGCGCGCGATGACGGCCTGTGCGGCCCGAGCCAGCTCGGCCTGGTAGGCGGCGTCTGCCGCGCCGGCGGCGCCCTTCTTCTTCGGAGGGCGCGCCTTCACGAGCTTGCCGGCTACGGCAGCGCGCTCGGCCCAGGCGAGAGCGCGTTTCATCGCCTCCGCACGTACGTCGCCGGCCACGAGTTCCTCGAGCACGGCCGCTGCGTCGTCGCCGGCCTCGGCGCCTTCCGCCTCTTCGTCGGCCTCGTCCTCGGCGTCGGCGTCCTCCTCTTCACCCTCGCCGCCGTCGTCCTCCGAGGTCTCGGCACGCTTGACCTTCGCCTTCTCCACCAGCGAGGCGAGCTGCTTGTCGGTCATCGCTTCGAGGCGATCAAGCGGCAGCGCGGGCTGGTCACCGAGGCCAAGGAACACGATCGCCTCGCTGCCGACGCGGTGCAGCTCGTAGTCGAGCAGGCCCTCGTAGAGGATGCCGATGTACTCGCTCGTCAGCTCCGTGAAGTCGACGGGCGCGGCCACCACGCGCGTCACGTTGCCCTCACGCACGCGCTCGGTCGTCCGCGTGAGGAGCACGAGCATCCGGTAGACCGTCTCATCGTCGGGCGGCTCCGCGACCGCTTCGAGAAGCGCGAGGGCGCGTTGGATCGCATCGCCCGCCTCATCACCTGCGCGGAAGAGGTCGCCTCCATACGAGGTCACGATGAGCTGCGGGTGCAGCGAGCCCTGGTGGAGCAAACGGAAGAGCGCGAGCAGCCGCGGCCACGCCGACGTGCGGGACTTACGACGGTCAGCACCCGCGCGCCCGAGCGCCTCGAGCAGCCCGCGCAGGCCGTACGCATGGTGGTAGATGGGGCTGTCGACGGGCAGCAGCTCGCGCGCCTCGGCGAAGAGCACGACCACGAGGCGCATGATGAAGTGGCAGGCGGCGTCATAGACACTCTTGCCTTCGGCCTCGTTCCAAGAGGCCTCGAGCACAGGCCGGCGAGCCTGAAGCAAGAGCTCCACGCAGGCGCGCACGCGCTCGCCGAGCTCCTTCGAGAGCCGCGCTTGCCCGCGCCGCGTCTGCCGGATCGCCGCGAGCAGGGGCGAGATGCCACGGTCGCCGTCCTTGCCCGGCCGTGCCGATGAGGCAGGGGGCGCGAGGGACGCCGGTGACAGGATGAGCCGCAGGAGCCCGAGCGTGTGCGTGAGGCTGTCGCCTTCGAGCCAACGATCGGCGGCCCACTCGACCCAGGCGAGGTTGTCGGCGTCGGCGAAGACGAGGCGCCACTCGCGTCCGTTGGTGAGGAGCCCGAGCGGAATGCGCCGCCGGCGCAGGTACTCGACCACCTGCGCGACGACGCGTCGGCCCTTGTGCAGGCCGACGCGCTCGGCCGCGGTCACGAACACCGCGAGCGCCGTCTCTCCCTCGAGAGTGAGCACGCGCCGCGGCTTGAGCAGCGTCCCGTCGAGCAGGGTCTCTGCGTCGGCTGCGCCCACGAGCGGGCCCTTGCGCCAGCCGTCCGTGAGCCCGCAGGCCTCTTCGAGCACCACGTCGAGCAACGTGCCGAAGGACTCGCTGTCGCGGCCCGGAGGCGAGGAGCGACGGTCGCTCCGGGCGCTGCGCGTTGCGAGGGAAGCGGTGAGCGCGTCGCGAAGCCGATCGCTCAGGTTCCACAGGGCGTTTCCCGGCGTAGGAAGCGCCTCGAGCCCGCGACGGTCGAGAAGGCGTCCTGCCTGGTTCAGCTCGATCCACGCTTCGCCGGCGCTCATGACGACCTCCGGCGCGAGCCGCCGTCGCCTGCCGGGCGCACGCGAATCTCGACCGCGATCGGGTAGACGCGCGCCTCGCCGCGCAGGGTGTAGCGGGGCGGGAGCACGCGCGTGAGGGTCCGCTTCTCCTCGTCTGCGAGGCGGCGGAGCACGGCGTCGTAGTGCCGGAGGCGAAGCTCGAGCTCAGCCTGCTTGTCCGAGAGCTTGCGGCGCTCCTCTTCGTCGAGCTCGACGAAGAGGTACTGCTGGCGGCGCTCGAGGTAGCCCGCGATCTCCTTCTCGAGCTTGGCGATCTGGTTGTCGCTGATGGCCTTGTCGAGCTCCTTGCGACGCTTCTCGAAGCGCTGCTTCTCCTGGGCAGCGACGCGCTTGCCGGCAAGGTCGAGGCGCTCGCTGAGCTCCTTGGTGCGGTATTGCTGATGGTCCTTGACGAAGGCCTTGGCCTTGCCCTCCACATCCTCCCAGATCCCGCGACCCACGTCGGGAGCGACCGCGCCGCCTTCCTCTTGCCACGCGGTGGGCGCCCGATGGACGAGCGCCTCGCCGAGCACGCCCTTCTTCACCGGCAGCGCCACGGTGCGCACCCAATGGTGACACGGCTCGCGCAACTCATTCACGGCGAGCTCTTCGAGCGTGAGGAGAATGAGCGCGTCTGCGCCCTCGGGAAGGTCGGCCGACTCACGTACGCACCATCGCGTGGCTGCTTTGGGTCCACCCGGGAAGCGGTAGCGGGCGAAGGTCGACATCACCCGGTGGTAGAGCGCGTGTCCGAGGTGGAGCAGCCTAGAGTCCGGCTCGGGGAGAAAGACAGGCCGACCCGAGCGGGTTACGACGTAGTGCTCCGGGTCAAAGACCATCGCGCACAACGGCCCTTTGGCACCGCCGTCGCGCAGCGTCTGATCCACGACCTCCTGCCACACCGTTGGGACCGGCCCCTGTCCGACCACCGGCACGAAGCGATAGCGGCCCTCGCCGTCGTCGCGCAGACGCGGTCGCCCTGCCTCAATGGCAAGGCTCGTTTCGAGAGTCTCTCGGAGCGTCTGCGGCGTCAGATCGATATCTGCACGCAGTAGATTGAGTCGCTCGCGGTCCTCCTTCCCGGGCAGCGGCGCCGCATCGGGAACGTCGTCTGCCGCGCCCTTCTTCGCCGCGAGGGCATTCTTGATGGTGCGCTCGAGCCGCTCCTCGGCGACCTCGACGTCTTCGTCGTGCTCGAAGTGCGAGAGCAGCGCTTGAGCGAAGATCTCGTCGGTGACCACGCGATCCTCACGCGTCTGGCTGCGCTTCTTCAGCACCTTGCCGAGGAAGCGCATGGAAGCGTCGTCGGTGCTGTCGAAGTGAAACACGTGGACGTCGCGCTCCTGACCGTGGCGGTCGAGGCGTCCGTTGCGCTGCTCCATCTTCCCTGGGTTCCACGGGATGTCCCAGTGGAGCAGCAGCCGACAGGAGCGCTGCAGGTTCAAGCCTTCGCCGGCTGCGTCGGTGGCGAGCAGAATACGCGCCGAGCTGTTCGGATCATTGAAGGCGCGCTTCACCGCGTCGCGCGCCTCATCGTTCATGCCGCCGTAGAGCGACACGAGCCAGTCACCGTCACCGAAGCGGGCGCGCAATCGCGCCACGATGTAGTCGAGCGAGGCGAGGTATTCGGTGAAGACGACGAGGCGCTCTCCGCTCTGGTCGCCGGGCCTCCATGCATCGCCTGCTCGCAGCCGCTCCTCGATGAGCGTCTCGAGTGTGCGGAGCCGCGCGTCGGTGCGGACCTTGATTGCGCCGCTCGCGACAGCTTGCCTGTGCGCGGTCGGCTCGAGGCCCGCCGAGACGCGCGTCACTCCGAGCGCTTCGACGGTGCGCGACACGGCCGCGATCTCGTCTTCGAGCGTCGTCTGCCACTCCCGCAGCCAGGCACCGACGGTGCGGCTCGACTGGCGCTCCCGGCTCTCGCGCTCGGCGTCGTCGTCCGTGTCATCGCCCTGCGCGCCTCGGACGCGCGCGACGCTCTCCGCACCTTCACGCTCTTGGCGAGCGCTGCGCTCCGCGAGCCCCTCGAGCAGGTTGAGCCAGCTCTGGCCGAAGGCCCAGGGCCCAGAGAGCAAGCGCTTCTGAAACACCTCGGTCGCGAACGCCGCGGCCGCTCGGTCGGATGCCGCCGCCTGCGCCGTCGCCTTCTGGAGAGCTTTTCGGAAGTCGTGAAACGCATCGGAGAGGCCGCGCTCCTGGGCGCCGAAGCGCAGAACCGGCAGGGCGTCGACGTGTCGCTCGGAGAAACGCGCGGGCTCCCCGAGCGCGACGTACGAGCGGTTGATCTCGCTCTTGAGCCGACGGATCACGCTCTCTCCCACGCGGGCCCGGTCCTCTGCGTCGAGCTCGGACTTGCGAGTGAAACGCACGGGGTCGAGGGCCTCTAGGAGGCCCGAGAACGAGCGCGTATGTCCGTTGTGCGGCGTGGCCGTGAGGAACACCCGGTGCTCGAACCAAGGCGCGATCAGCTGGAGCATCTCGGCGAGGTCAGAGTCGTCGCCGAAGCTCGAGGGCGCGAGGTTGTGGGCCTCGTCCACGATGAGGAGGTCCCAGCGCAGGCGGCCGTCGTCGCCGGGCTCAGCGGTGCTTCGGAACTGCTCCAGCACGTCGGGCTGCTTCAGATAGTGGTAGCTCGCGATGACGCGCTCGTGGACACGCCAGGGATTCGCATCGAGACCGAGCTCGCGCTGCAAGCGAAGCGAGCGGGGCCGGTCGACGACGTCGAACGGGAGCGAGAACTTCTCGTCCATCTCTTCGCGCCACTGTGTGCGCAGCGAGGCCGGGCAGAGGATGAGGACGCGCCGAATGCGCCGGCGCAGCATCAGCTCGCGCAGGATCATTCCGGCCTGGATGGTCTTCCCGAGGCCGACAGCGTCCGCGAGCATGAGCGCCACCCGAGGCATCTCGAGGGCGCGCAGCACCGGCACGAGCTGGTAGGCCTCCGGGTGAATCGCGCCAAAGAGGGGCGCGGCAAGCGGCGGGCGGTCTTCGGTGAGGCCGGAGAACGGCAGCGAGGGAGTGAGGGCAGACCACCGCGCGGCTCGCACCATCGCATCGAACTCGCGCGGCTCCATGGGAGCGGTCGCCTCGACGCGCGGAAGCGCCGAGGGCTCGAGGACGTCGGTGCCCGGCTCGACCTCCCACAGCACCTGGTCCGTCTCGGCGCCGACGCCGTCGGTGTACTCGACCTCGACGAGATGCAAGCGGCCCTGCTCATCGGCATCGAAGGGCTGCACGCCGGTGATGAGCGCGCGTCGATTGCGCACCACCGCCATCATGCCCTCGCGCGGGGGAACAGCTGACGTCATCACTTCTTCCCCTCGCCGTTCTCATCGTGCGCGTCGGCCCCACCCGCGGCGCAGCGGGTCTTCGCGTCGATCCAGGCGTCCAAGTCCGTGCGGCGGAAGCGCCACTGGCCTCCGACCTTGAACGCTGGCATCTCCCCCTTCTGCGCCATCGTGTAGACCGTTTTCTCTGCGACTTTGAGCAGTTGGGCGACTTCGGGAAGCGTAAGGATCTCGTCCGTCATGGGGCGAAGCTCCGGCAGCGGTTGGCAGAACTTGCCTACGGTCGCCAGAGTACACCGGGTATTGGGGCCCTACAAGCGACGGATGCGGGCCGCGGCCGGCCGCGCCTAAAACAGCCCGAGCTGATTCTCGGCCGGGATCGGCAGGACGCCGATGATGACCCACGGGTTCAGGGCCACCTGGTGCCACTGCTGGGTGGTGCCGAGGAAGAAATGCAGATCCTTCTTCAGGAACTCGTCCATGTACTTCTGCCGGACCTTCGCGATCGCCTTCGGCTCATCGTCGTCCGCCGAGCGCAAGCAGTTCCAGTAGAGCGCGCCGATCTCCCAGTCGAGGATCTGCTGCTCGCTCTTCTTCCCGGCGGTGTCCACGAACCTGTACGAGAACTTGTAGGGCAGCTTCGGGATCACTCGGAAGGTCTCTCTCCAGGTGTTGTCCTCGAACAGCTCGTGCTGTCGCGAGGCCTCGCGCATCTCCTTGACCTTGTTGATGTCCCACTCACGCTCGTCCTCTTCGACGACGAATTCCAAGATGCGCGCTGGCTTGAAGACGGCGAGCGAGATCTGGTTCGCCTTCGCGCCGGTGATCAGCTCCTCGAGGTTGTCGTAGACGCGGGCCTTCTTGAGCAGGATCTCGCGACGCTCGCGCCAGTTGTGGTCCGTTCCCATCTCGCCGACGGGCACGAACTCGCGCTGCTCCACGGGGCGAAAGGTCTCGGGGCGCACGTCGACGGTGTTGCGCTGAAGGCGGCACTCGACCCAGTCGTACTTGCTGTACTGCTGCTTATCATCGAGCCGCCGGAACGGCACAGGATAAATGCGCACCCAGCTTCCGTCCTCCCGCACGCCCGCCGTGCAGACCGTCTCGCCGTACCTCCGAGAGAGCGTGGGGTACGTCTTGACCGTGATGAGAACGCGTTCCTTCTCCATCATGCCCACCCTCTCACAGATGCTTGGCGCTGAGATTCTTCCCGAACTTGCCCGCGAGCGCCTCGGCAACGCAATGGCGGTGGCACTGGTTCGGTTGGTGCTCGTAGCAGGTGAGCGTCACGCGCTCGCCCGCTTCGATCCAGCCCTGGATCTGCTTCAGCGCCGAGCCCTGCTTCGGGAGCCACGTCCGCTCGTAGTCGGCGAACAGCGCATCGTAGTCGGCCTGCGTGTCGAGTGATTGCCGCTGCTCTGACGCGATGCCGAGCTCGGGCAGGTGCTCGTAGCGGATGCCGACGCCCTCGCACCCGCGCGCGAGCGTGTTCTTCGAGAAGCCGTACTTCCGGCTCATGGGGTTCCGGCGCACGTCGCAGAGGAGCGTGACGCCGCTCTTCAGCAGGATGGTCAGGTAGCTCTCTAGCGTGTGGCCCTCGTACCCGATGGTGCTGAGCGCAGGGCCGGTCGCCTTGATGCGGACCGCCTTGATGCGCGCGAGCGCGTCGTCGTCACCCTTGAGGACGCGCTCGGCAATCTCGCTGCGGGTCGCGAAGAACGGGAAGCGCCGGTATGTGTCGGCGACAAGCGCGTCCCCGTGCAGACCACGGTGCCGCTTCGCGAAGGCCGCGAGCTGCATGTCCATCGTGCGCCCGATGATCTTCCGCCCCTCCGCGGTGATCTGCCAGCCGTCCTCGTCCTCGAGGAGCCCACGCTCGATGAGCTTCCGCCGATCCGCGTAGGACGTGAATGAGAACGCGCCGAACTTGTACGGGACGAAGTCGTAGGGTGCCTCCCCCGTCGACGACTCCTGGCAATACAGGAACAGCAACTTCTGGAAGTCGAGCATGCACGACGTGCCGCCGAGGGCATCGAGGAGCTGCAGAAGCTGGCGCTGCCGCGAGAACAGCATCGGCGTTGTGCGCGTGGAGGTGCGGGTGGTCGTGGCGGTCATTTCGTCTTCCTTGTCGTCGTTCGCCGCACCGGCTTGGCCCGCGTACGCGCTTGGTTTGCTCCACCGGCGCGGACCCAGTCGTCCACTTCCGAGAGCTTGAACTTCCAGAGCTTCCCGACCCGATGGGCAGTCAAGCCCTTCGCGTCGATCCAGCGGTACACCGAGTCCTTGGCGACGCCGATGTGAGCCGCCACGGCGTCGACAGACACCCAAGGCTCAGCGCTCGTCATCGGGGCCACGGCTCGCATGCGGCGAAACGCTACCAAAATCCAGGTAAACCAACAAGTTCTGGCATGAGTCGGTCAAAGTCGTTCACACACGGTAACGTCGGCTCCCACGCCGCCCGTTGCTCCACCCAACTCCCCGCGTGCGCCACCGCCCGCCGCGCCCGCTCGCTCATGGGCTCGGCGCCATCGACCGCTTCGAGCGCCAAGACCGCCACCTGCAGGTCCGGCGCGACCAGCAACAGGTCGAGCAACTGCGTCACCCGAGCCCGCGTGAGCCCGAGCTTGCGCGCGACGGCCGCCCGGTCGGCGACGACGCCCTGGTCGACGGCACCCTGCAGGTGGTGCGCGAGGGCGAGCATCCGCGCGACCTTGGCCGGGCGACGGACGGGCTCTGCCTTCGGTGGCGCTGGTTCCTCGGCGAAGGTCACGCGCGAGCTGCGCCTGCGAAACAGCGCACCGGTCAGGACGTGGCGATCTTGGGGCCTCCGTCGTCAGCGCCGTCGTGGGCTGCTCGGGGTTCACGCAGTTTCCTTCGCGTCGGGGTGGAGGCCGGAGGCTACGCCCGTCAGTAGGTCAACGTCCTTCTGCCAAGCCCTGGAGATCACGAGATCTTTCACTGTCGACCTTTGCCGTGGCCCGGATCTGGGTGTATCTTTTATCCCGGAGGATGCATACGTTATGAGCCGGCTCCACCTCGAACCCGGCCGCGTGTACCGCACGCGGGACTTGGCCGCCTGGAGCGCGAACCCGCCCCGGCTCGCCAAGCGCCTGGTCGACCAGGGGGAACTCGTACCGCTTGCCCACGGGCTGTTCGCGCGCCCGAAGCAGAGCAGGTTCGGCCCGGTGCCGCCGCTCGATGAGGAGATCATGCGCGCCTTCCTTGATGGCGGCCCCTTCGTGTTCACGGGGCCGGAGCGCTGGAACGTCCTCGGGCTCGGCACCACCGCCGTGTTCGCCTTGCCGCTCGTCTACAACACAAAGCGTTCGGGCACGTTCACGTTCGGCAACCGGCGTTTCGTGCTCCGGCGCGTCGCGTTCCCCGAGAACCCGCCCACCGAGTGGTTCGTCGTCGACTTGTTCGAGCACGCCGATCAAGCCGCCGCGTCGCCTGACGAGATCGCGCAGGTGCTCGCCCGTGCGCTCGCCCGAGATCGGTTCGATCGCGACCGCCTGCGCGAGATGGCGAAGCGCTACGGCTCCCGCGCCACCTACGCGCTCGTCGAGGGCGCTCTCCGAGAGAGCGCATCGTGAGCTTCGTCCACGAGAACGCCGAGGAGTTCGCCGACCTCGTTCAGATCGTCTCCGGCGAGGAACCGCGCTGACTGGTCCGGTCAAAGCGTCGTCGGACGCCGCCGACCCGACGGAGATCCGTTGCTTCAAGCCTTGATGCGGCCGCCAGGCGTTGAAGTAGGCGACGTACTCCCCCAGCGTGCTCCGCAGGTGACGGGCGCCGAGGACGATGATGTGGTCGAGGCACTCGCGTCGCACCGAGCCGAGGAACCGCTCACAAGTGGCGTTGACCTGCGGCGAGCGTACGGGGCACTTGATGACGCGGGTGCCGGCTCCGCGAGCTTGGGCGATCGAATTCCGCGCCGAACTTGCTGTCTCGGTCACGGATGATGAACTGGGGGCCGTCGCCGAAGGGGTGGCGTTCCGGAGTTGCTGCGCCACCCACAATCACCTGCAGGGCGCCGCCCGTGCCCATGGTAACCAACTGAAAGATTTATGTGTTTTCTGGTGTCTTTGCCAGAAGCTACCGGGTACGGTATTTTTTATTCCGTATAATAAATTCCCTGTCAAAGAGCCACACGGCGAAGTCGTTTGGCGTGTCCTTCCACCCGCTTCGAGCGGGCGCGCAAGGCTGAGGCGCGGGTCTTGGGCGCGCACCGAAAGGACGACGCGGCTGCGACGCGATGAACGCAGTAGACCTTATCTCGAAGCTTCGGAGCTCGCTTTCAATGCGGACTGCCGTTGCGCTCGCGGTCGGGGTCGTCGCGGCGGTTGCCTTTCTCTGGATCACCGAGGAAGTGCTCGAAGGGGCGGCAACTCCGTTTGATCGCTCGGTGAGCCTCTGGCTGCACGGTTTTGATTCTGCGGCGTTGGACGGGGTGATGCGCGCCTTTACCTTCCTCGGTTCGGGCGCCGTGATTACAGGCGTCGTGGCACTCGTTGCAGCTTGGGGACTTCAACATCGAAGGCGCGCCATCGTCGGGGTGCTTGTGGCCGTCGCGGCGGTCGCCGAAGGCATGAACCTTCTTCTCAAGCTACTCTTCCACCGGTCACGACCGGATCTGTTCTCGGAAATCGCGCTGCCTGCGAGCTACAGCTTCCCGAGTGGTCACGCGATGGTCTCGACCGCCGCGTATGGCATGGTGACGCTCGTAATCGCGCAACTGGAGCCGAAGCTTCGCTTCCCTCTCTACATCGGCACGCCTTTTCTTATAGTCGTCATCGGCATCTCTCGCGTTTACCTGGGCGTCCACTGGCCGACCGATGTCCTTGCCGGCTTCGCCGCGGGCGGGATGCTGCTCGTCGCGGGCAAGCTGGCACTTAGACGCTTTCGTCCTCGGACTTCTGCTGGAGCCTCGTGATGCTTTGGCGAATCCTCATCGGCATCGCGATTGGCTTGTTCGTGTCGTGGGGCATCTTGGTTGTAGTGCTCCTCCGCGTTCGGCCCAAGGGATCGCTGTTGCAGGAGGCACTTCGGTTGCTTCCGGATACGCTTCGACTCCTCGGGCGCGGCTGCTACTCGCCTATTTGGCGATGCCCTTTGATCTCATCCCGGACTTCATTCCCGTCATCGGCTACGCCGACGACGCCATCGTCGTTTGCTGGGTCTTGCGTTCGGTGGTCCGCCGCGCGGGAGTCGAAGCCGTTCGTCGGCAGTGGCCGGGAACGGAGGATGGGCTCGCGGTGCTTTGGCGCGTAGCGGGGCTACCAGGCCATGCAAGCTCAAGCCAAAGCGACGGTCCCTGACATAGACCCACGCCCGCGAGGGCAGCTCCCCGATCGGATCGACCGGACCTCCGGAAGTCGAGATCGTACCGAGCTGTCGCATGACGTTGCGCACCTGAGACGGCAGCGCCGAAGGCTTGATGTTGAACGTCGCAGGCCGGAGGCCCATCGCGTGGATGCGCGAACAGATCGAGATGCCTGGTTCGAACGCGCTCGCGCGCAAGTACGCATCCGCTGCTTCGTCGGCGGCGAATGCCGAGTCAGGAAGCACGTCCGCGACGAGCGCTTGGAGCAGAGCCAGCTGGAACTTGAGAAAGCCCCCGGCGACGGCGCACATCGGCAGGCGCTCCTCGGCGCTCTCGGTCTCGGCGGGCGCGCTCGGGGCGGTCGTCCTTGACCGCGGCACAGCTGTTTAGTATTTAGGGGACACTACATCGCCGCCCTGCTTCTCGCGGGGCGCTTGAGAGAGGACGACGTGAAGGAACGGCTTGGAGAACGCATTCGCCGCATGAGAACAGAGCGCAAGCTCGGGCTCCGGGAGACCGCCACGAAAGTCGGCATCTCCCCCACGTACCTATCGCGCATCGAGACCATGGACGAGAAGACCCCCCCGGCCGAGGACGTGATCCAAAAGCTGGCGACGTTGCTGAACGACGACTTCGACGAGCTGATGCAGCTCGCCGGCCGCGTGCCACAGGATGTGGAAAAGGTCATCAAGGGTGACCCGAGCATGCCCGCGTTCCTTCGGTCGGCGAAGGAGCAGAAGCTCTCGGGCGACGATTTGATGAAGCTCATCGCGAAGAAGAAGGGGAAGAAGTGATGGATCTGAAGGTCCCGTTTCTGGCTGACAGCCAGCTCGAGAGCGCAGCCACAGAGCTGTTGCGCAAGCACGCCAAGTGGAAGGGCGCTCCAACCCTCGACCTCACGCCCTTCCTCGGCCGCAACGAGGGCGAACGAGGGATGGAGTCCAACGCAGAGCGGAACTGAAGCGCGCCGGCGAGCCCCGACTACCCGCAGGCGCTGCTCAAGCTCGGGCGCTTCCGCGGCACGAAGATCACCGGCGACATCCTCGACAACAAGCAGGAGTACCTGCACGCGTTCGCCATGGTCCGCGAGGCGATCGCGTGGCTCGATCGGACGCTGCCGCTGTCCGCGCGCTTCCCACCGGGCGCCATCAACCGCGAGGACCGGCTGCCGGTGCCCGCGGAGGCGCTGCGCGAGATCGTCATCAACGCAGTCATCCACCGCGACGTCAGCAACCCGAGCTCGTACGTCGCGATCGCCGTCTTTGACGATCGCATCGAGATCCACAGCATCGGCGGCTTCCCCACGGGCATTCGCGCCGAGCTTCTCTCGCAGGAGCACCGCTCGATCCCGCGTAATCCGCTTCTCGCGGGCGCGTTCCACCGTACGGGCGCCATTGAGGTCTGGGGCCGCGGCACCAACCGCGTCATCGAAGCGTGCCGCGCGTACGGCATCGCGGAGCCGACCTTCACGGAGGCTTCAGGCGCCGTCACGGTGACGTTCAAGGCGGAGGTCGTTGCGAACTTGGGACGCGCTCCGTTCCAAGTTGGTCCCAAGTCGGTCCTAAGTGCGGCCCAAGTCCAAGTGCTCGAACTTGCAGACGTTCCGCGCGCGTTGGCAGAGTTCATGGGACCGTCGGGCCGAACCGACCGGACCAAGTTCCGGGACCAAGTCTTGCGTCCTCTGCTCGGTGCCGGGATACTCGCGATGACGATCCCGGACAAGCCGCGGAGCTCGAAGCAACAGTACCGCATCACCGAGGCTGGGCGCGCCGCGGTCGCGACCGCGAGGAAGGCATGAGGGGGAGAAGAGCATGAGCATCACGATCCAGCGAGTTCACATCGAGTTGCAGCGCGTGCAGACATGGCTCGGCGAGCTCAGCCTGTCCCAGACAGTCACGCTCAATCCGCGAGGGAGGAAGTGAAGATGGCGAAGCAGTCTCCAGGCTACGCGCTTCCGAAGGCGCCCACATATATGGAGCTACCCACCGCGAAGCCGCGTGCTGCGCGTGGTGGCCCCGAGCTGCGCGAACTCTGTGTTCGGCTGGAGGTCGTCACGCCGATCCTCGGTGGCAGCTACCAGA
>ENA-ORBV01008610-ORBV01008610.1-microbial-mat-metagenome-genome-assembly--contig:-NODE-8610-length-17069-cov-3.904779_pt1 | contig 17069 bp, 14 predicted proteins | sample MGYA00237777_ERZ505514 | MGnify/ENA primary metagenome ERZ505514 (study PRJEB26160, sample SAMN06269048) | microbial mat metagenome | isolation source: Oligotrophic lake microbial mat | place...
TGATACGGCGACCACCGAGATCTACACCTCTCTATTCGTCGGCAGCGTCAGATGTGTATAAGAGACAGGCGTAGGCGCGCAGGCTGGGGTCGTTGGGATGGGGACGGGGCGCAATGGTGTCGTCGTAGGTGGTTTCGGTGCGGTTGCCCAAGGTGTCGGCGATCGCCGTAATCCGCCCTAAATTGTCGCGGCTAGTGGTGTAGCGGTCGGGCATGGCTACCTGAATTCGGGTTTGGCTATAGCCAGACGGCACATAGCGCACAAAGAACCCATCGGGATGCAGCGACCACCGCCCGCTCGGCACCTGCCGACTGCCTTCACCTAAACCGACCTCGCCTGCCAACACGGCAATTTGCTCTAGCTGGGCGTAGGAGGCGTTGCCACGGCTAAAGAGCGATCGCAAGTTGGCCTCGGCAGCCAGCACTTGGCGCACGCCAGCAGGTAGCTCCGCAAATAGCCGACTTTGCACTTCGGGAGGAATTTGACCTAGCGCGCCGCCATTGAGTTTGTTGATTTCATCTCGGGTGAGCAATCGCCGCGCTACCGCTTCGAGGTTGTCGGATAGGTCATTGACGCGAGTGCGCGCCAATATTGACCAGATCAACACCTGAATGTCGCGTTGGGCAATGTCTGGGTGGTCTACAGAATTTTGTAAAATGTGGCGAATGATCGTGTTTCGTTTGCCCTCAATTGGGGCATAGAGGTAGCCATCACCAACGCCAGGAGCGTGGGTGCCTGCGTGTAGGCAGTAGCTTTGGGCAGTGAATTCGTAAACGCCAGGGGTGAGGATGAAGCTACCGTGCTCGCCCCGACGCAGCTGAGTCATTGGCGTCACTCGCTGTGGGTTGAAGTCATCTAGCAGCGCAATTTCAGTGACGGCATTGGCCAGACCAGTGGAAATGGGGGGTTGCTCTCGCAGCAGGTCGTTCAATCCGGGCACAGGCGGCAGGGGAATTTCGGTGGGTAGCCCCGGAATGCCTGGAATTGGTAGCCTAAACTGAGCGAGTGCGGGGGTTGGAGTCAGCAGCAATAATCCAGCCAGGATGAGATAACGCATACGATCCTCTACGTGAACCTATCAGGTGCTTTCAAGTGAACCTCCTTCCGTTTTCACCGCCAATCCACTTAGATCCGGCTAGTTTCAGGAGCCACTATTTTGTCAGAGCGCTACTATCTTGTCAGAGCGATCGCCTCTCTGCACAGGATTAGATTCAAATTGCAACACTAGCCATTAGCGCTGCATGAACAAAAGCCAAATGCCGCCCAGAGCCAGCACAACGCCCACAATTGCCCGAGGGCTGACCCGTTCTCCTAACCAGAGGCTGAGGGGAATGACGAATAGGGGACTGGTGGCGACCAGAGATTGGGCAATGCCTGCCGGGGCATACTTAAGCGCCGTTTGTTGCAGCCAGATGCCTAGGTATGTACCGGCAAAGGCGGTGCCGATGGTAATACTGAGAATGCGGGGCGATCGCAATACCCCAAATTCTTGCTCAAATGCCCGCCCAAATTCTCGCCACATTTGCCGATGGATGCTGATCCACACCAGCAGCACCAGCATCCCAGCCACCAAGCGGACTAGCGTACTCCACAGCGGGCTGATATCGGTGGTGGCCAGGGCAGCTCTAGACAGGACAGCCCCACTGGCCTGCCCAAAGGCGGCAATCAAGCCGTAGACCATCCCCCGCAGAGGTCGAAATTTACCCTCGCTTTGGTCTGGCTCTTGTTCGACCACCACCCAAGCCACGCCCAAGCAAGTCAGGCTAATTCCAGCCCAGGCCGTTACATTTAACTGTTCTTGCAAAAATATCAAGGCCAGTACGGCAGTCAGCGGTGGAGATAGGGCTTCCAGCAGCAGCGCCCGTCTGGCTCCAATGCAGTTGAGGCAGGCAAAAAAGGCGGTGTCACCCACGCCAATGCCAATTGCGCCACTCAAAACCAGCCGCAAAACCGCACCCGTATCCATCTGAGGCAGCGCGTCTTGGCGCACCACAAAGGTGAGCAGAATTAGCCCAATGGAAATGCTGCCTTTGGTGATATTCAAGGTCAGCGGTGATAGGCGCTGCCCCAGGTGGGTGTAGACAAAGGAGGCGATCGCCCAGATCAACGCCGCACCGATGGCGGCCAGTTCGCCTGTGAAGGGAGTCAGGAAAGCAAGCAAGAGGAATCGGGGATAGGAGGGCAGAGGGCAGAGGGCAGAGGACAGAGGCTAGCGCCCGATTTTCTTTAGCGCGGCCACGGTTTGCTCAACCGAGACCAGCGTGTTGGCACACAAAATCCCTGACGCCGCCACCGCTGGGACGCCGATGCCGGGTAGGGTGCTGTCTCCCACCCGGTAGAGTCCGGCGATCGCCGTTTGGGTGGACGGGAACAGGCCCTGTCCGGCAGCGATCGCAGGGCCGTAGGTGCCGCGATGGCGGCGCAGAAAGCGAGCGTGGGTCAGCGGCGTGCCGATTAGCTCCAGGGTGGTGCGATCGCGAACGTCGGGAATGACGCGTTCGAGGGCGCGTTCGAGGCATTGGGCGCGATCGCGTTTTTTGGCCTGATAAGCATCACTGCGGCGATCGAGCTGCTGCCAGTCTTCGTAGGGTTCTAGGGTGTAGGCATGAACTACATGGTGATTGGGTGGAGCCAGGTTGGCATCCCACACCGAGGGAATCGAGATCATGCAGGTGTTGCCGGGGTCTGTCAGTTTGGCCTGGGCACTGTGGACGACGACATGATGCCCCGTTAGCTCCTCTAGCCCCGCCGCCCGAATCCCTAAGTGCAAGTGCATAAAGCTATCGACGGCAGGGGTGGCCAGGGCAGTTTGGCGATCGCCAGCAGGCAGAGCATCTGGGGGCAGCAGGTGATTAACGGTATCCCACAGCGTGGCATTGGAAATCACAATCGGGGCGTTTAACACCTCACCACTGCGGAGCCGCACCCCGATCGCCCGACCCTGGTTCACCAAAATTTGTTCTACATGGGTATTCAACCGCAGTTCGCCGCCGCGTTTTTCTAACCCACGCACGAGGGCTTGCACAATGGCTCCACTGCCGCCGATCGGGTAGTCCACCACCGATCGCGTGCGTTCCCCAAACATAAAGGCGACTTCTGGGGCGATGGTGCCTGCCGCCGTCAACCCGGAGAGCAAAAAACATTCCAGATCGACCAACCGCCGCACCCACGGATCTTGTACCTCTTGATCGAGCAAATCGCCGACCGAACCCTGAATCGTGCCAATTTGGGGCAGCAGTTTCAATAGTGCCAGCGGATAGCGGCTCAGTAGCAGTGGCAAGAGCTGCCAGTCGGCTCGTAGCGCCAGGGTAGGAATGTCGCGCAGCCCGCTATAGAGCTTGAGGAACCGTTGCTCTAGCCGTTCTAGCTGTTTTGCCCCCTGAGGGGTAATCTTGGCCACCGCCGCCCGGTAGCGATCGCCCTCGCAATAGACCGGAAATGTGCAGTCTGGGAAATGGTAGTGCCCCAAGGGGTCATAGGCGATCGCAGGCACCGCTTCTTCCAACACATCTAGCACCTGCCGCAATGGATTGAGCGATCGCGGATCACTCAACCCGCAATAGAACGAGGGTCCCGAGTCAAACTCGAACCCCTGGCGCGAAAAACTGTGAGCCGCCCCTCCGGCGATCGCGTGGCTCTCACACACCAGCACCCGTCGCCCATAGTGAGCCAGCAAAGCACCCGCCACCAGGCCACCAATGCCGCTTCCCACCACAATCACATCCAAATTAGACATACAAATTCTGACACAATTTTGAAAGAAGGAGAGTCCCTAATTTACGGTTACCACACCAGAAATGATGGCTAACTCCATAAAATTGGGTAGCCTCTTTAAAGTTAGTAGATTCTAGTAGGTTCGACCCACGGTTCGCCTACTCAGACATTATCGGGGATGTGTTTTGAACCACCTTCTACCAACCGTTGAACCCTCAGCGTCCAACGTCATCCAGTGTCATGCCTCAGATTCATTTCAGCATTGGCTGGCGCAGTCAGGCGGATCACTGGCCCTTTCAACCTACCAAGCGGGCAAACTAGCAATGTTGGGGTGGGATGGCACCCAGATCACCCTACTCCTACGCCAATTTCAAAAACCGATGGGGATAGCGGTTCGGGGGCAACAGTTGGCGATCGCGACTCAACATGAAGTGTGGCTCTTTGCCAACGCCCCCAACTTAGCCCCCACCTATTTAGAAGATCAGCCCGGTCGCTACGACGCCCTCTATCTACCCCGCGCCCTACACTTTACAGGCGATTTAAACATTCACGATATCGCCTATGGCAACGACGGGCTGTGGGCAGTCAATACCCGCTTTTCCTGCCTTGCCAGCCTCAGCGCCGATTTCAGCTTTATCCCGCGCTGGCGACCGCCGTTTATTTCGGACGATGTGCCCGAAGATCGTTGCCACCTCAACGGCTTAGCCATGGTTGACGGCCAGCCCCGCTACGTCACAGCCTTCGCAGCAACCGATACCGTCGGCGGCTGGAGAGACCACAAACATGCGGGTGGCATCCTCATCGACGTAGAGCAGCATGAGGTGATTTTGCGAGGCTTATGTATGCCGCACTCTCCCTGCTGGCATGGCGATCGGCTTTGGCTGCTCAACTCGGGAGCCGGAGAGCTGTGGCAAGTCGATCCGCAGTCTGGGCAGCACCAAGTGGTCTGCACCTTGCCCGGTTTTTTGCGCGGACTCTGCTGCGTAGGTAATTGGGCGATCGTGGGTCTCAGCCAAATTCGAGAACGGCGCATTTTTGGAGAATTGCCCGTGCAGCAGCGCTTTCCCCAGCTAATTTGCGGCATCGCGATCGTCAACCTCACCACTGGAGAACTGGCAGGTACCTTAGAATTCACCACGGGCTGTCAAGAAATCAGCGCTGTTCAATTTTTGCCTCAAATTACCCGACCAAGCATCCTGAACGCCGAAAAACCCGCCATGCGCCAAGCGTTCACTACCCCAGAGTTCTCCTACTGGCTCCGTCCTAGTGCCGAGTTAGCCTCGCCCAGCGCGGGCGCGTAGCCACACCATTCCCTGTTTTCCAGGAATCAGCGTTCACTGTCCCAAGAGCAACTAGCACCTAAACTCCCATGACAGGCATCCCCCAAGGTTCAGAATTCGCAGTCAATACCATTACTCTAAATGATCAGCAAACCTTCTCCTTACAATCCATTCACACGCCTAGAGCTGTGGCGATCGACTCCGATGGCGACTATATCGTCACCTGGACGGGGCAAGACATCAGTCAAAATGGCATTTATGCCCGACGTTACAACAAAGACGGTGTAGCTCAAGATGCCACCGAGTTCCAGGTCAACACCATCACAGAAAGTCGCCAAACTTTTTCCAGTGTGGCCATGGATGCCGATGGCGATTTTGTCATTACCTGGACTAGCAATCAAGATGATGGATTGGGAATCTCCTACGGCATCTATGCCCAACGCTACAACAGTGCTGGTGTTGCCCAAGGCAGCGAGTTTCTGGTCAATACGCCTTCTTCCGCAAATCAAAATGAATCGACCATTGCGATCGACTCCACTGGCAACTTCATCATTACCTGGACTGGTAACGATGCCAGCGGCAGAGGCATCTTTGCCCAACGCTACAACAGCGCAGGAGTGGCGCAAGGTGGGGAGTTCCGGGTCAATCCGGAGACAAACGGCGAACGACGAGCATCTAGCGTAGCTATGGATGCCGATGGCGATTTTGTAGTGACATGGACTAGCAACGGTCAAGATGGCAACCTGGATGGCATCTATGCCCAGCGTTATAACAACGCTGGTGTCGCCCAAGGCACGGAGTTTCGGGTTAACACCACCACCCTAGGCAATCAACAAAACGCCAGCGTGTCGATGGATACGACTGGCAACTTTGTGGTTGCTTGGTCTAGTGATAGTCAAGACGGCAATGGTTTTGGCGTGTACGCTCGAATTTTTAATGCTACGGGCACGCCTGTAAGCAACGAGATTCAGGTCAATCAGTTTCCAACCAGCGACCAACGGTTTCCATCGGTCTCTGTAGATACCGATGGTGACTTTGTTGTGAGTTGGAGCAGTGTTGCCCAACCGGGCGATGCGTCCAGTACAGGGATTGTTGCTAGACGATTTAACAAATTCGGGACTCCCCAAGGCGGTGAATTTCTAGTCAACACCACCGTTCTGGGTACTCAAAAATATCCCTCAGTAGCTGTAGATGCGGATGGCGATTTTGTTGTGGCTTGGACTGGTCTAGACGGCAACGGGAATGGAGTCTTTGGACAACGTTTTTCTCCAAGCCCAAACAATTCTCCCGTCAGCCTGTCTTTAAGCAGCCTTACCGTCGTCGAAAATGTGGCCGTACTAACTGTGGGTACGTTTAGCACGATTGACCCTGACCCAGGCACTACATTTACCTACACCTTGGTTGATCCAACAGATAACTTTCCAGACAATAACAGCTTTGAGATTGGGGGATCTAATAACGATCAGTTAATTTTCCGGTTCTCGCCCGATCGTGAGCTTAAGTCCAGCTATACCATCAACGTTCAAACCGATCAAACAACTGATCCCGCTGGGTTCTCCTATACCAAACCTCTGACCATTACTATCACTGATGTCAGCGACACAGCCCCTACCGATCTCACGCTAGCTCCCAGCACTGTTGCCGAAGATGTGGCGATCGGCACCCCAGTGGGCATCGTGTCTACCACTGATCCAGACATCAGCGATACCACCTTCACCTATGCCGTAGTTGACACCGCCACTTTCCCAGACAATTTGGCGTTCAGCATTGATCCTAATACAGGACAGCTCACGGTCGCAGCGGCGCTCGACGTTGACACCAGACCTACGAATATTTACAGCATTCAAGTTAGCACCACCGATCCAAGCGGTCGATCCTATGTAGAAACGCTTGGCATCACAGTGACTAACGTCAATGAAGCCCCAACTGATTTAGACTTAGCGCCCAAAGCGGTGAATGAAAATGTGGCACCTGGAACAGTCGTCGGTCTCTTCAGCAGTACTGACCCCGATGTGGGCGATACCGTCTTCACCTACACCTTGGTCGATACCGTCACCTTCCCAGATAATGCTGCCTTCACCGTTGACCCGGCGACGAAGCAGCTCAAGGTCAATGCCGCACTCGACTTTGAGACTAAGCCAACCTACAGCATTCGCGTTCGCAGCACCGATGCGGGGGGGTTGTTCTATGAAGAAACGCTGACCATTAGCGTCAATAACCTTGATGAGACGATCCCAGGCGGTGGAGTTCCGATCATTGATTTGAACGGCGCGGTTACTGGAATCAACGGTAGTGCAGCAGGTGCCGCTGGGGAATCGATTCAATTAGTCAGCGCAGATGCAACCTTGACTGATGCTGACAGTCCTAATTTGAATTCAGCGTTAGTGATCATTTCTAATTCGTTTGATGCGCCAAATGAAACACTAACAGCCAACACGAGTGGAACGAACATCACTGCCACGTACAGCACAACGGGAGTGTTGAATTTAACTGGGTCTGCCTCGATCGCCACCTATCTTCAGGTGTTACGCAGTGTTACTTACCTCAACAGTGCCGCGATTCCTAATACGACTCCGCGCAATGTGCTGTTTATTGTGAGCGATGGTCAGAGCAACAGCCAAGTAGCAACCACAACGTTGACTCTGGATTCGGTGAATTCAGTTATGGGGACTGCTGGCAACGATGCGGGTATGGTGACAACGCCGATCACTGATGTGATTGATGCGATCGCCGGAAACGACGTAGTCACCTCGATCGCAGCCTATCTGAAGCAGCAAGATAACATCAACGGCGGCGATGGGATTGACACGCTGGTGTTGCAAGATGGGACTGGCAATCTCACGGTTAGGGTGGCGGATAGCGCGAACCAACTCCCTGATCTTGCCGCAGGAACGACCATCTCTAACTTTGAAGTGTTTGACCTGAGCGGGTTTACGGGCAATGTCACTATGTTTGGGAGCGCGACTCTCAACGATCATTTGATCGCGGGTTCAGGCAATGACACGTTAAACGGCGCGGCGGGAGATGACACCCTGGTAGGGAATCAGGGGAATGACCTCTACGTGGTGGACAGTGCGGGCGATCGCATTCTAGAAGGGCTAAATGCAGGCACTGACACGGTTCAGACCTCAATTAATTACACACTAGCTGCAAACCTAGAAAACTTGACCCTCACTGGCAGTGCGGCCAGTGGTACAGGAAATAGTTTAGGCAACGTGATTATCGGCAGCGCCAGAGTCAATACGCTGAAGGGGGGCGCTGGAAATGACACGCTACTAGGTGGCGGTAATGCTGACAAATTGGTGGGCGGTACCGGAGATGACCGCCTGAACGGCCAGCGCGGTAAAGATCAATTGAAGGGGGGTCAGGGGAACGATAGTTTTGTCCTATCTGCCGCCCGAGGCTTTGGCCCTGATGTCATTACAGGCTTTAACCCAGCCAATGACACGATCTTGTTCTCCCGCTCTGGAGTGGGTAGTAGCATTAATCTGGGTGCTGTTGCAGCCGCTCAGTTGGTCTACGGCTCGGTCGCACAGGACAGGGGCGATCGCTTCCTCTACAACCTGCAATCGGGGGCACTATTGTTTGACCGCGACGGCACTGCCAGTGCCACAGCCGTATTGATTGGCACCTTAAAGAACAAACCCAGGATTACAGCCGCAGATATTGTGGTAATTTAATCGCTAACTTGAAAGGGATGGTAGAGTTCCAAAATGGCGGCACACCCTAGAGTACGCCGCCATTTCGCTAATCACCCAATTCGCCTTGGATCATCGATCTCGTTCTCGTAGAGACGCGATTAATCGCGTCTCCAGATTAATCGCGTCTCTACGGGTTTGCTTCTGCTCTTACCAGTTTGTCCCAACCCAAATCCTTCAGGTTGTTGTTGCGGCGGAGAGGGCGGGTGGTCAGTTCCAGCACGTCGCGGGCGTTGGTGAAGCCGTGGATTTGCGCAAAGGTAAACTCCACCGACCATTTGGTGTTGATGCCACGCGCTTCTAGCGGATTGGCGTGCGCCATGCCTGTAATTACCAGGTCGGGTTTGAGATCGTAGATCCGCTGAATTTGGTTGTAGTTGTCGGGCTTTTCAATAATACGGGGCAGGGGCACGCCCATCTCATGGCAGGTTTTTTCTAGCAGGGCGAGTTCGGCTCCCTGATAGCGTTTATCCATGTAAGGAATGCCGATTTCGGCCACCGTCATCCCGCAGCGGACTAAGAAGCGCGCCAGCGAAATTTCTAGCAGGTTGTCGCCCATAAAGAAGACCGACTTACCGCGCAGCAGTTTGACATAGTCTTCTAGCCCTGCCCAGATCTGGGCTTCGCGCTCGTCCAACCCCTTTGGTTCAATCCCAAACACAGAACAGATTTTCTCGATCCAGGCGCGGGTGCCATCGGGACCAATGGGGAATGGCGCGCCGATCAGCTTGCACTTGCGGCGGCGCATTAGGGTCGTTGCCGTGCGAGACAGGAAGGGGTTGATGCCGCTGACGTAGTAGCCCTCTTCTAAGACGGGCAATTCTGTAAACCGCTTGGCCGGAAGCCAGCCGGAAACCTTGATCCCCTGCTTTTTCAATTCCAGAGTTAGCTGCGTCACCACCGGGTCGGGCAAGGAGCCAAACAGTACCAGCGGTGGATGATCGACGTACTCCGATTCTTCGGCCTTGACGTCTTCTTTTTTGCGCCCAAAGTTCATCAGCTTTTGGACGGCATTGCGTTCTGCCTTTTCGGTCTCGCTGGCGGGGGCTTTGTCGGGACAACGATGCGCCATCGCGGCCAGCACGGTATCTTCACCCTGAGTGAAGGCGTAGTCCAACCCGTTGGCGCGCGCTACCACAATCGGGATGCCGATTTCAGACTCTAGCCGAGGTGCTAACCCTTCCAAATCCATTTTGATGATTTCGGTGGTGCAGGTGCCAATCCAGACAATCACAGACGGGTTGCGATCGCGTTTAATCTGCACACACAGCCGTTTCAGCTCTTCATAGTCATTTAGCTGAGCCGAAATATCGCCTTCTTCTAGCTCTGCCATGGCATAGCGCGGCTCGGCAAAAATCATCACACCCATGGCATTTTGCAAAAAGTAGCCACAGGTCTTGGTACCTATCACCAAAAAGAAACTGTCTTCAATTTTTTGGTATAGCCACGCCACGCAGCTAATGGGGCAAAAAGTATGGTAATTCCCCGTTTCGCACTCAAAATCAAGCGCCTGGGGTTGGGTTTCTGCCAAGGTCATAGGATCAATTTCCTTTTTTTATCAGGGAGCAACTATCAAGAACAGGGTAAAGCGAGCGTCTCGTTCGCCTGGACGGGCAAAATGCCGATCCGACAAAATTACAGTTTGTTTAATTCACGTTCGTAGCGAGAACATCCTGAGCCGATCCTTACTCTCGTCCCCCATCAGCCTCGCCACCCCAAACGCCGTGGCACGATTCATCAATGAGCGACGGCAGCTGTTGAGGCTTTTTGACCGGAGGCGACGCATCTACCGCCTTATTTAGCGCTGGAGCACCGCTAGGGAGCATTTTGATCGCCTCTGTCATTGCCTCCTCCTCGGCGGCCTCTAGCAGCTTCAATTCCTCGTCCGGGTTGAAGTTTAACCCCAGCGCCATCACAATCCGATCAGGGTTATGGCTTAGATCAACAATTAGCGGCAGCATGGTAGTGAGCTGCGGTTCTAGGGTAGACAGCGTGGCCAAAATAAACCCCGATGACGGACGACGTTGACCTCCACAATCCACCCAGACCCCCAAACGGGTCAGCCAGAGACGATTTTCGCGATAGTAGTTCAACCACTTCGCCTTCAGGGATTGGCGGAGATACTGGGCGTTCATGGGATCAGCAATTAGGAGTTAGGGGTCAGGTTACAGGTTACAGGGTTACAGGCGCGTCTAAGCACCTGATTTTCGCCTCACTCACCTGCAACCCGCCCCTGCTAACGCCCCAAAAACTAAACCATCATTAGATCCAGTTCTTCGCCTTCAACTCGCGCGGGTGGAGCCTGGGGGTTGAGGTAGAAGTCTGACAGCAGACTGAACAGGTCGCGATCGGGGGTGTCGGTGGGGACAACGCCTTCCGGTGACGCCAAAATCTGGTCAGCAATATTGAGATAGTAGTCGCAGACATAGTTGAGCGAGGGGTCTTTTTCTGCCATTTCAAACAGGGTTTTACCCTTCACCCGAGAGACGCGAATGTCTTCGATCAGTGGCAAAATCTCTAGCACAGGCATGGGAACGGTTTCGATGTATTTGTCGATCAAGTCGCGCTTGGAGGTGCGGTTGCCGATCAGCCCAGCGAGACGCAGCGGGTGAGTCCGGGCTTTTTCGCGGACAGAGGCCGCAATCCGGTTGGCGGCAAACAGGGCGTCAAACCCGTTGTCGGTCACGATCATGCAATAGTCGGCATAGTTGAGCGGCGCGGCAAATCCGCCACAAACCACGTCACCCAGCACATCGAATAGAATTACGTCGTATTCATCAAAGGCATTCAGTTCTTTCAGCAGCTTGACGGTTTCACCCACCACATAGCCACCGCAGCCCGCTCCAGCCGGAGGCCCACCCGCTTCGACGCAATCGACGCCGCCATAGCCCTTGTAGATCACGTCTTCCGGCCACACGTCTTCGTAGTGGTAGTCCTTTTCTTGCAGCGTATCGATAATGGTGGGAATGAGGAACCCAGTTAGGGTAAAGGTGCTGTCGTGTTTGGGGTCGCAGCCAATTTGCAACACTTTCTTGCCGCGACGGGCGAGAGCGACGGAGATGTTGCAGCTTGTTGTGGATTTTCCGATTCCACCTTTTCCGTATACGGCTAGTTTCACGTCAGTGTCTCCTAAAGGATGATCTAAAACGGGGAGGTAAATGTGAATTCCAAACGGCTCAGCTGACGTTGGTCAGCTTGAGTTTGGAGCATGCAGGCAGAGGCATTAGCGGCTGCTGACCTGCTCGATGACTGCATTATTGACCAAAGGGCACGGGAAAGGGAAGGGGTCTAAAACATAGATAGGGTCGCTATAGCGATTAAATTGACGCCTATAAGACCAAATTTGCCACAGAACTGTACCATCGTCCCTAGAATCGAAATAAAGCCTATTTTTAAGTTTTGGCGTACGTTTTTTATAAAAAGCGGAACAAAAGACAAATTTCTACTCCTGCACTTTGAGCCACTCCGATTCGGTTAAATCGAACTTGCTCAATCCGTCGAATTGCAGGGCTGGGCGATCGCCAACCGCTACAACCGCGAGTCAACTGACTCGATCGCTGCCCGCTCCCTAGGTTCTACAGCGGTTTGCCTAGCGGGTTTACCCCAAACTGGGAGGCGATCGCATTCGGTTCAAACAGGCATAGATTTTTCTCTATACTGTGATTCGCCCTCTCTGCTCCAGAGCTAAAGTTGATTCGCGCTCTGCAACGCCTTAGAGTCAGAAAGCCCGCGTTTGCCCTAGTTTGTTAAAAGTCGTGAATTTTTTGACCGCTATTTTGACCCACTCCACCCCGTACGCCGCGTTGGTGCTGGCGATCGCCGCCCTGCAAGATTTTTTGATTGGCGACCCGTGGAACTGGCTGCATCCGGTGCAGGTGATGGGCTGGGCGATTAGTGGCTACAGCAAAGCTGGGCTAAAACGGCTGGGATCTGAGGGGTTAGCCATCAAACTGGCAGGTGTCGGGTTAGCGATCGCACTCATTGTCGGCAGTGGGCTGCTGGGCTGGCTTGTTATCCATACGGCGCGGCGGCTCCACCCGTTGATCGGGCTGGCGGTTGAGAGCACCCTGCTGGCTAGCTGCTTCGCTGGACGCAGTTTACGCCAAGCCGCCGAAGCTGTGTTGCAGCCCCTAGCCGTTGGCGATCTGGAAACCGCCCGCTCGTGCCTCAGCCGCTACGTCGGACGCGATACGGCTACCTTGCCCGAGCCAGAAATTTTGCGGGCGGTTTTAGAAACCGTGACTGAGAATGCCACCGATGGCGTCATGGCTCCCTTATTTTGGGCAATTTTAGGAGCAGCCTTGACCCCGTGGGGCAGCGTGCCGTTGGCGATCGCCTACAAAGCCTCTAGCACCCTAGATTCGATGGTGGGCTACAAAACCCCGCCCTATCGAGATCTGGGCTGGTGCAGTGCGCGGCTAGACGACCTGTTCACCTGGTTGCCCTGCCGTTTGACCGTATTTACCCTGGCGCTGCTCTCCGGCCAGCCGCGCCACGTTTGGCAGCTTTGCCGCCGCGATGCCCCTCAAGATCCCAGCCCCAACGCTGGCTGGAGTGAATGCGCTTATGCGGCTGTGCTGGGCGTGCAGGTGGGCGGTGCCAATACCTATCGCGGGCAGGTATCCTACAAACCGCTGCTGGGCAACGCCAGCCAACCCATCACCCCAGAGCGGATTCGCCGCGCCATGGGGCTAACCCGAACCAGTGTATGGTGGTGGCTGGGCTGGGCAGTCGCGATTTTGGTTGGCGCTTATGCCGTTGGATGATGAGTCAGGCGCGGTACATTGAGGCGATCGCACAGCCAAACACCGAGCTGCATATCGGACTGGCTCAGGTCTTGCAGAGCCACAGAAACAGCGAATTCCACCTCATCTAGCGTAAAACTGTAGCCATGCTCTGCCCCCATCTGCACCAATCGCTGCACCGAATTGGCCGGGTTAGAAAACTGCATAAATTGTTCTTGCAGGACTGAATCCTGCATTATTCGCTGACAAAATCGATTTAGACTTTCCTTAGACATGACCGCTTCTCCGTGGTAAACGATGCTTGTAACTCACCCTGATGGCGCAGCAGTGCCCAGCTCAGACAGGTTCTACAATTAGGTTGATTAGACTGCCCGCATGACTGCCGTTTAAGGAACATAAATCGTCTCCCAACAACGCTGAGAAACGATTGATGCAGACACGCCATGCAGTGTAGTCATTTACCCTATTCCTTCAGCTCAACATCAACGCCATCCGGGTTTTCTTACCGTGCGACACGCTATGCCCCCTCAAGCTATGCCTCCTCAAGCTATGTCTCCTGAAGCTATGTCTCCTGAAGCTATGTCTCCTGAAGCTATGTCTCCTGAAGCTATGTCCCCTGAAGTGGTCGAAATTCTTTCTGCTAACGAAGTGCGCCGAACGCTGACCCGTCTGGCCTCACAGATGATTGAGCGATCGGGAGATGTGTCTAATTTGGTGCTCCTGGGTATTTTTACGCGGGGTGTACCCTTGGCCGAACTACTGGCGCAGCAAATTCAGGCGCTGGAGGGTGTGACGGTGCCTGTGGGGCATTTGGACATTACCTTTTGGCGCGATGACCTCAGCCGCAGCAATCTGCGAACGCCCGAAAAAACGGACATTCCACTAGAGCTATCGGGCAAAACAGTGGTGCTGGTAGACGATGTGATTTACAAAGGGCGCACCATTCGCGCCGCGCTGAATGCCGTCACCGAATATGGCAGACCCGAAAAGATCTGGCTGGCCGTTCTGGTCGATCGGGGTCACCGTGAGGTGCCGATCCATCCCGACTTCACCGGAAAACAGCTGCCTACAGCCAAAGAAGAAATCGTTAAAGTCTACTTGCAGGCGATTGACGGTCGCGATCGCGTCGAGTTAATTAAACCCATTTAAATTCCTGTAGAGACGCGATTCATCGCGTCTCTACGATGTATTGCATTGTTAACGAAACCCCTATCACAGAAGAGCTGTGCATGTCACACTGATTGATGAAAATTGATCCTGAACTCAGACTCCATGAAGTCATCACCCAATCCGCCGCCAGCCCTCGACCATTCAGCCAGCAGGAATGCTGCCGATCGGCAACCTCCTGTACCTGTGAGCGACCCTGCCACCGATGCCACCGCCACCCAGACTCGTAAGGCCGACCATTTGCGGGTTTGCCTGGAAGAAAATGTGCAGTTTCAAACCACCACCGGGTTAGATCGCTATCGCTTTACCCATTGCTGTTTGCCAGAGGTCGATCGCCGCGACCTTGATCTGAGTACCTCCTTTTTGGGCAAGCGGTTGCAGGCTCCCCTGCTCATTTCTTCGATGACTGGAGGCACTGAGCTAGCGCAACTGATTAACAGCCGACTGGCCGCAACCGCCCAGCGCTATGGGTTAGCCATGGGTGTTGGCTCTCAACGGGTGGCGATCGAGAATCCTGAGGTGATTTCTACCTTTGCGGTGCGATCGCACGCCCCCGACATTTTGCTGTTTGCCAACTTAGGGGCAGTGCAGCTCAACTATAGCTATGGCCTAGACGAATGCCAGCGAGTGGTGGATTGGCTAGAGGCCGATGCGCTGGTGCTGCATCTCAACCCGATGCAAGAATGTGTGCAAACCAAAGGCGATACCAATTTTCGCGGACTGCTGGCCAAAATTGCCACTCTCTGCCAGCTGCTACCCGTGCCTGTAATTGCCAAAGAAGTCGGCAACGGTATTTCTGCCCCGATGGCGCAGCGGCTGTTAGAGGCTGGCATTAGCGCTATTGACGTGGCGGGTGCGGGGGGCACGTCTTGGGCACGGGTTGAAAGCGAACGCGCCAAAGATCCCCTCCAGCGCCGCTTGGGCAACACGTTCGCCAACTGGGGTATTCCCACCGCTGAATGCATTACCGGAATTCGGCAGGTGGCTCCGACGCTGCCGCTGATTGCCTCGGGCGGGTTGCGCAATGGGCTAGATATAGCGACGGCGATCGCCCTTGGAGCTGACTTGGGCGGGCTGGCGCTGCCGTTCTTGCACGCTGCCGCCGAGTCTGAAGCCGCCCTACACGACCTCACCGACGCCCTAATCGCCGAACTGCTCACCGTATTATTCTGCACAGGAACCAATACACTAGCCGGGTTACGCCAGCCTGGAGTGCTCGTACCCCAACATCTGGCATGATGAATAGTAGGAGCTAAAAGGAGTCCTAATAAATTGCCTACTCTCGGCGTAAATATTGACCATGTGGCCACCATTCGGCAGGCGCGAAAAACAGTAGAACCCGACCCTGTAGCGGCGGCTGTGTTGGTAGAACTGGCGGGTGCCGATGGCATTACCGTCCATTTGCGAGAAGATCGACGCCACATTCAAGATCGGGACGTAACGCTGCTGCGGCAAACGGTGCGAACCCACCTGAACTTAGAAATGGCAGCCACCGATGAGATGGTGGCGATCGCCCTCAACCTGCGTCCCGACTATGTGACGCTAGTTCCAGAGCGGCGGCAAGAAGTGACCACCGAAGGCGGACTCGATATTGTGGGTCAAAAAGACCGGATGGCAGAGGTCGTGAGCCAACTCCAGAGCGCTGGCATCCCCGTTAGTTTGTTCATCGACGCCGAACCCACCCAAATTGACGCATCCGTCGCCGTGGGGGCACAGTTGATTGAGCTACACACCGGGCGCTATGCTGATGCCGCTGACGACTCAACCCGTGCTCAAGAGCTGGCTCACCTCGCGGCGGGCTGTGAGCAGGCGATCGCCGCTGGACTCCGGGTGAATGCAGGCCACGGCCTCACCTACTGGAACGTTTATCCCATCGGCCAACTGCCCGGTATGGAAGAACTCAACATCGGCCACAGCATCATCAGCCGCGCCGTCCTCGTCGGCATGGATCGCGCCGTCCGCGAAATGCAGCAGGCCATTCAGGGCAAATAGCCTTCAACCCCAAACCCCAAACCTCAACCCAAACGTCTAAATCCCCATGACTACGTACTCCTACATTTTGGCCAGCCAAAAGTTCTTGCTCGAAGAAGAACCGCTCGACGAATCGCTCAAAGAACGCAACCGCTTCTATGGCGAGCAAGGCAAAGAGATCGACTTTTGGTTAGTGCTTCAGCCGGCATTTCTGGAAGCGCCCGAAATGGCCGCAATTAAAGCGCGCTGCCCGCAACCCTGCGCGGCAGTCATCTCAACCAATCCGCAGATTGTCACTTGGTTAAAGCTGCGGCTGGAATATGTGATTACAGGTGAGTTTCAGGCTCCTTCGGCATCTATTCCCGAGCCGCTGGCCTCACTCACCGCTGTCTAAATTAAAAGCCAACTAAAAAACCAGCGCGAGACAGTCTGAAAAGATGCCTGACGCTGGTTTTTGCTGTTAAATCTAAGCTGACTTAAGCACTATGCACTTA
>ENA-ORBV01008612-ORBV01008612.1-microbial-mat-metagenome-genome-assembly--contig:-NODE-8612-length-17066-cov-6.460592_pt1 | contig 17066 bp, 17 predicted proteins | sample MGYA00237777_ERZ505514 | MGnify/ENA primary metagenome ERZ505514 (study PRJEB26160, sample SAMN06269048) | microbial mat metagenome | isolation source: Oligotrophic lake microbial mat | place...
ACCTAACCACGAAGGATTCGATACAGGCAGGCAGTCTACCTAGTACTAGCTAGTCATAACCACTGGCCCCTTGAAGACGAAGAACGGTTAAGCTCTTTCGAACAGCACAGCACAGCAACTCTATCTAGCTACTAGACTAGCATAGCAGCAAGCAGCCACAAGCAAGATGATGAACTCGGCAGGCGGTGACGATGACTTTCCTCCCAATCCATTTCGATCCGGCGGTGGCGGCACGACAGACTTTTTGGGCGCCCCCACTCCTGCTCCTGCGCCTATGATGCAGCAGCAACCTCCGCAACAGCAACAGCAACAGTACATGCAGCAACCACAAATGCAACAACAGCAACAACCTCAATATGGTGGTCAAATGCAATTTCACCAAGTGCAACAACAGCCACCACAGCAACAACAACAACCAATGATGGGGGGTGCCATGGATCCTTCCACGCCTCAATCGACACCTACTTCTTGGTGGCAATTGTGCATGGCCTGTATGCGTTTGGATACCTACAAACGTTATTTTGATGTCGATACGGAAGACATTCGTACGCGCATGACGGCCGCCATGACGCATTTTCATCAACCCTCGTACTTTCGTGATCAAGTGGTGGGGCCGGAAATGGCCGGCATGACCATGAACCAAACGGCCAATACCAACTTGAAAGGACCGGATTTGTATGGTCCCGTTTGGATTACCTTTGTCTTGATTCTATTGGTGGCGGTACGTTATTACTGTTTTTTGTATTGTTTTTGATTTATTTGTTTGTGTGCGTGTGACTGATTTTTGTGTGTAATAAAAAGAGATTTGGTTTTGGTTTACTCACATGATAAATCAATTTAATTTTTCCTCTCATGTTTCTGCACTCCACATAAATCATTAAATTGTGATTCTGTAGGCCACTGCCAATTGGTCTGCTTCGCTCCATTACAGCAGTGACATTACCGCATTCGAATACGACATTAATCACTTGCTTCATGCTTGGTCCTTTTTGACCGCATTTGTCTTTGGTGTCCCCGCGGTCTTTTGGCTCACCTGTCGTTGCGTGAGCTTGAGTGCCTTGACCTTGGCCGAATGGATTTGTTATTACGGATACAGCATGGTCCCTTATTTGCCCGCCACGGTGCTCTGCATCATGCCCGTCAATTTCATTGCCTGGGTGGTCTTGATGGCGGCCAGTGGCGCCAGTGCCTTGCTCGTCTTGCGAAATGCCTCCGCTCCCTTGTTGGCCAGTGATCAATCGGCACAAAAAGCACCCATGTTGATCATGGCCATTTTGGTCGCCCATTTCATTTTCTTTGTTTCCATGGTCATTACCTTTTATCATCATGGCAAGGTCCAGCATGCCCCTGCGTACACTCCAGCTCCGGCACCGTCCGAATACACGGAACCCCCGGGTCTGTAAGTGTGCTGAGTTTATAGTTCCGTCCAGCTGGACCTTTCTGCTTGTAGTGATGGTGGTGGTGGTGGTGATGGTGGTGGTGATGATGATGGTAATGTTTCTTTTAATTCTGGGCGAGAGGAAATTGAAAAGGACTTGGATAGCAACTTTTTGCTTGCTACGTTTGGTAATTTTACATAGTCACTTTGATAAACCATCATTTTTATATGTCGCAACTACAGTACTAGCTACTAATATTAGTCTCAAGACTCAAAGGTTAGTCTGTCATGCTGTTGAGTGGGGTGGTCTCACTGAATATCATGGCTTTTTCAAAGCCAGCAACATTCAGTCAAGACTGTGCTTCTTCTTAGCCATTGATCTTCCTTGATGTCTTTGTGAACCTGACAAAGATCTGCCCCAAGCCCCCTCTACAATGGGTCGTCGCCGTTTCCATATAGCACTTTCACGTTTTCCCACTTGAAATCGGAGGCTGCCTGGGAACCGGGGTCGGAGGTTGCGTGGGCATCAGTGTTGGAGCTGCTGGGGTCGGAGCTAGGGTGGGAGGCGCTGTCGGAGCTGGTGTGGCCGGTTCGTCATCATCTTCTGGCGCTGGAGTAGGACAAGGGCTGTCGTCAGCCCTGGGAATGATGTGCCCAACGAACACCTCCCCTCTGAAGTCTGACGAGCCAGAAGAATGAGAGTCTCCTTGGTCTGGTAGACTCTCCGCCTCTACCGATCCAGTCGGGCTCCTTATTGGTTTGCTGTCCTTTTTGCCGAATTCCATTTTGCCTCGTTGCGATGGGTCGTCGTCGTCGCTTCTTTCTTCCTTTGCTGCGGCTGTTGCTACGCTTAGTATTTCGCTGAATTGTATATCGTCATTTGTTCCTCTCTTGGATTCGTTGCTACAGTCATCCATTTGTTCATTGCTGTTATTGTTACTGGTCCTGAGATCCAGATGTGCAATGATTGTCTCTTCTGGTGTGTCCGCAATCACATATCGCACCACCATGAATCGTGTCAGATTGGAACCATATTTTCCCCGCAACTTAGTATAGGATGGCCGGAGAAAGATCATGGCATTGAATAGTCCATTCAGAGGACACATAATGTACCCCATCAATGAAAATAAGTAGACACCATCGGTCAGTTGTCCCACTAAAAAGCCCCCCAGTACCCAGATGAACTGGTTCAAGAAAACGCATAAATAGCAAACAGCCTGGACTGTAGCCTGGCGTAGGTAGTCATCGTTCCTTGTGGTGATGGGGGTGGTGGTGAATCGAGTACTTGGAGTAGAAAAGCTCATACTTCTTGATTCAAACACATGACGGCGACTTCTAAAGACTCTGTGTCGGTAGGAATGCAATACTTGGACTGTGAAATACATGGCACCTAACGACATCGCCATGATTGCAACCATAATGGAAACCCGTAGGTAGTTCGTGATAGCGTTACCCCTACGGATACATTGTCCTTTTTCTTCATCTTCGACGAACGATGAAGCATTATATACTGATGCATCGTTCGGGTCGTCATCACATCCGTACTCATATTTACACAACCAACAAGTCGGTGCGTACGGGAGTGGGTTGTAAGATTCTGATATCACACCAGCAATGCCAATGGCTTGTGGAAGGATAAAGATCAGAGCGGACCAGAATTTGGATATACAAGCGAAATCGCTAGAACGTCGCCATGATTTCTTTACCACGAGAAAGAAGTACCATGCCAAACAGAAATTGCATATGGCAGTGGATAAGAAAAAGACGGAACCAAAGTATCCAAGAAACGTGCAGGATGCTGTTGTGCCGACCGCAAAGCTTGGTGCGGATGGTCCTCCCGGTGGTAAGAGAACAGATTGTGAAATGAATGCAATCGAGACACCAACATCACACAAACTTAGTTCCAGCATTAGGGTTTGATACGTTGATTCAGTGCTGTTGCTGTTGTTGCCACCCCTTTGTGGCAGGTCTTGTACTAGTCGTCTATTGAGAACAATTCGGATCAATACGAAAGAACCAAAGATCGACAAAGACCCTGAAACGACAAGAGCGATAGCATAGCTTAACTCTTGAGCAAACGAAAGGTCGGGCATCGTCGCTTTTGTTCTGTTGTCTTGATGCTCTAGTAGTTTCGTTTCAATGTCGATGTCACCAAGCTACTATGGACATTACCCGTGAAGTTGTAGTGATATACTTGTATCAATAATAAAAATTGGCTCAGTGCGACTCTGATGAGTGACTGTAGCGTACAGTACACAGCGGGTACCCTGGCTTGACTATCGACGGCCCCCGGCCGACGACACAGTCATTCGAGTGCGCTTTTATTATCTTTTTTGCCGGGATGCAAGATGAAAAGAAGGCCTCTACCCTCTTCGAATTCGTGCGTGTCATGAAACCGCGAATTGCAATCTCAATCTGAAATTAAAGGATAGATTTCATCGCATGGCCCTCCTCAATAAGAGGGGTCAATTCCAAACTGGATTTAGACACTTTTCTCACAATTTTTCTACTTCACACTGTTGTGGCACTGGTCTGACATTGAAATGACCTTTCTGTCATCTCTGTCAAAAGAAGGTTGTCACTTGACCTTTGACAAGACATCTGTGGCTTTGCTTCAGACATGATCAGTTGTCTCCAGACTCTGCACTGAGGCAATGATGTGCTTCTTGAACAAAAAAACCATCTGATCTGTGGTGCGACTTGATCCTTTTGGCATTGACATGTCAGTGAAACACAAACATGGACAACAAGTGATTTTGAGAATCAGGAGTGTTGAGGCAATTGGCAATGGAGCAATGAAATTGGCAATGTGTTCGCAATGTGACGTTGTTCAAGCATTTTGAATGTCGCGCCACAGTTTTGCAGGGTCGCATTTTGACATGACCCAACAACAAGATGAGACAAGTGAGGTGCAGGGTTGACTGCTGACAATGAAAATTGGCCCTGTAACTGCCATCTGGCTAGTGTTGGCTGCAACTCCAGCAATGATGGGGTTCTGGACAAACTTTGCAACCAGGCGGACGGTGCGTCGTACGTCCTTGTAGTCCGTCCTTCGACCGGCGGCTCCGTTTTAAAATCATGGTACAATTGTAGATCTTTGATTCCTTCGCACCAGTACTAGCTAGTAGCAGTACTAGCCAGTACTGGTATTGAAACAGCGTAGGATTCTACGAGGGCGTGTACGCCACCAATTATCATCAACCAGCCCGGAGCAGCACAGCAGCCTCAACAAACACCAACCGCATCAACATCCATTGATTGTTGCCATGCCATCCTCTGCGGTACCTATTCTACCACTATTATTCGAAACCTTCCTTAGTCTCTTATTGCTGACTCCTTCGATCGGGTGTGTGTTTTTGCGCAGCAATAATTGACAAACCTTGTCCCTTACGGACTATTCTACGTTGTATCCAAGTTCTATTCTACTACGGCCGTCCTCGACTGCAGTCGGCTGAGAGAAAGGAGCGGTGAATGAGAAAGGGGACACCAGAAACGAGACAGCACCGACCCGAAGCAACCACACGGAGCTTTCACGATGTCTAATGCCACAACCTCCATGCCAGGATCTTCCATGGCAGGAGTCCATGCTACTAGCTCGTCTTCGCCGTATGGACCGCAGCATGCGCAGCAGCAGCAGCATTCGTACGCACTCAATCCCTCCTTCAACAACAACAGTGTCAATAACAACACCACCAGTCGAACAACAAACATTACGAATGGCCTCAGCAGCAGCACAGGCACTACTACTAACTTGCCTCTGCAATTACCAGCGCGACACTGGAGCATGATGACGCGTACCATTGCGCATTACGAGCGCTTGGAACAAATAGGCGAAGGTACCTACGGCCAAGTATACAAAGCCCGGTGTTTGGACACGGATCAAATAGTAGCTCTTAAGAAAATTCGTGTCCATCATGGTAAAGATTGGGGGATGCCCCCCACTGTAATTCGTGAAATCAAAATATTGAAACGTTTGCAGCACCCTAATTTAGTGCGAATGATGGAAGTAGTGAGTAGCAAAGGTGTAGAGCACATGGATGAGAAGGATGAATCCACGGACATACGATTTCAAAAGAAATCCAAAGATCGCGTGGTAGACGCACGTGAGGGCTACAAGGGTAATCTTTTTTTAGTATTGGAATATGTATCTCATGATTTAACAGGTCTAATGGATGTGGCATACCAATTTACGCCCGTCCAAGTCAAATGCATATTCAGACAATTGTTGGAAGCCTTACGATATATGCATGAAAACAAATACGTTCATAGGGATATTAAATCTTCCAATATACTTTTGGATCATCATTTTAGAGTCAAATTGGCTGATTTCGGTTTGAGCCGATGTTTTGAACCTCCTATATTGGATAACCTCCACGAGTAAGTATTTTTTCGTTATTATATTTCGTTCTCCGTACAGAAGCAACAGAAAGTGCTGGGTGCGCTTCTACATGAATTTATTTCTGGTTGTTTTCTTCCAATCCTTTTGTTTTTTCTCGTACCTTCGTGCTGTTCATCGAGTTCTTCGATGAATTGACATTGTGTTTGTGTTTTTTCTTTTGTGCGCTTGTTTTCTATTCGTGTTTGATTCTAACGCAACTGATTTTCTTCCTTTTCTTTTCTTCTTTGGTGCGTTCGGACAATTGGGAATTGGACGGTGTATCGGTTATGGTGTTTTGCGATGCGGCTTGGTGGTGCTTTGTGGTTTCTTTTGAGGGCAGTCGGGCATCCTCGCTGGAGTTTACCAACAAGGTCATCACCTTGTGGTATCGTCCTCCGGAGATTTTGTTGGGTGCTACGCAATACGGGCCTCCGGTGGATGTTTGGAGTGCAGGGTGTATCTTTTTCGAGCTTTTGCTGGGGAAGCCACTCTTCACTGGAAAGACAGAGATGGATCAGTTGCAATTGATTTTCGATATGCTGGGGACGCCATCGCCCAACTCCTGGACTGGACTGAATGACTTGAAGCTCCTGCGAACAGGTCAAGTTTCTATACCGACAGAGGACAGCCACCGAAAACAAGCCAAATTGAGACCCAAATATGCGCACAAAATGCCACTGCCTGCTATGAATTTGTTGGAAAAGCTACTCGAGTTGGATCCAGAAAAACGGTTGACTGCGGAGCGGGCCTTGGATAGTCGCTACTTTTTGTCCGAGCCAATTGCACCGGAACGTCCCGAAGATCTAGGTCCCATTCAAGTGAAGGATCATTTCCACGAATTCCAGACGAAGAGAAAGCGCCGACAGGCCAAAGCGGAAGCAGAAAAGGCTCGTGAAGCAGCCAAAGCTGCTGGAATGGACGATGAACAGGCGCAGGAGCAGTTTGACACATGTTACCGCAAGCTCATGAAGAAGGTTGCTGTTGAGGGCATAGATGCGTTTGGTTCTCGCAGCAAAGGTGCGTTGTTCGAGTGTTACTACTTTTATAGTGAAATGCCACTTCTAACAATATTTATTCTTCATCACTACATCGAACACGCAGACAAAGCAAGAGATCGAAAAGAATCTTCCAGCAGGGATGAAAGGAAAGACGGTAAGAGGAGCGATAGACGAGATAGATCAGAGGACGATCGCCGGCGCAAAGAAAAGCGTAAACGTGAGGAGGAAGATGACCGAAGAGATCGCGACCGAGATCGTGGTGTTGGCGATTCTTCTCGAAGGAAACGCCGAGAGCAAGAAGAAGCAGACGGAGAAGGTCACAAGCGCTCGTCCAAAGATCGCAAGAGCGACCGAGACGAGGATGAGGAAGGGCAAGAAGAGGTCAAGAAAGATTCCTCGTCGGTGTCCAGAAAAGGCCGGTAAGTACACTGCGCATGACTGGACGTTTTTCCCGTTTAAAGCCAAAGATCTCACCTTTGAAATTTTGAACTATGTAGATCATCCAGAGACCGTGAACGGGATCGTGAAAAGGATCGCAAGTCGAAAGATCGGCATGGCGACGACCGCGGCACACCATCTAAGGAGCGTGAGCGGGATAAGGACCGTAGGTCTAGAGAAAGGGATCGCGACCGCCGTGGTACCGGCGATGATCGTGATCGAGACCGCCATGGCACTGGTGAATCGTCCAGGGATAGGAGAGGCAGACCTTCTCGGGATGAAGACGGCGGTGGCCGAGAACGAGAGAGAGACCGCGATCGAAGTTCAGCCGAAAATCACAAGCCGGAACCTGGCGAGGCAACAGAGGAGACTAAGCCCCGAATTGATCGAGCTGATGAATCAACGAGCAACAAAGAAAAAAACGACAAAGACCGGTCTAAAGATAACGAGGATGACAGAGACCGTCGCCGTCGCGATAGAAAGCGAGACCGCTCCGATAGATCCAAAGATGAAAGACCGAGAGACGATAGGCCAAGGGATGACCGACCCAAAGATGAAAGACCGAGAGACGACAGACCAAGGGATGACCGACCCAAAGATGAAAGACCGAGAGACGATAGGCCAAGGGATGACCGACCCAAAGATGAAAGACCGAGAGACGACAGGCCAAGGGATGACCGACCCAAAGATGAAAGACCGAGAGACGATAGGCCAAGGGATGACCGACCCAAAGACGATAGGTCGAGAGATGATAGACCAAGAGATGACCAATCCCAAAGAGAAGGCGACAGGGATAGGAACCGGCACTATGGACGCGACGACCGTGACCGCGCGAGAAGAGACAGAGGTCCACCTCCGCACGGTGGATTCCATGGAGGACCACCTCCTCCGATGGATTATCTACCGCCAGGTAGGCGAGGAGGTCCTCCTCCACGTGGCGGGCCACCCGCGGAATTCGGTCACTACGGTCCGCCAGGGCCAGGAATTGGGCCTCCTCCAGGCGGCGGCCCCCCTTTTCGGGATCGGAGACGAAACAGTCCTCCTGGACGGCGAAACCGAGACAAGGATAGGAGATAGATCGATTTAGTTCATCTGACGATCCCCAACATCCCCTCTTCCCCTTTCAATAAAAAAGCACCTACTAGTACCGGCCTGAAGTAGAAGATTATTGTTCCAGCTTCACCAAAACTGCCCTTGGAATAACGCGCTAAAAGAATAAGATATCCATTTTCGGCTGACCACTCTAGCTAGCTAGGCAACAGATTAGTTTCGCAATTTATTCACGCTAATAGGACTTGACAAAACAAAATTAAGTCTTTGTCTTCCTCTGTGAGCCTGCTTGTCAGCCCGAAGCAATATCGCCTCCTTTGTTGTTACGAAATGATGCACCCACAATCGATTCGTCACCGTACATTTGATCCAGAGTGATAGTGGATAGGTAACTCTCGGCAGCAATGAGACGCGCCTCATATTCTTTACAGCTGTGTCGTTTTGTCAACGCATCGAAGTCACGCTGTGCAACAGGTCGTATACTCTCAGCAAGCAATTTGGCAGACTCCACAGCGCGCTTGAATTCTTCCGCGTAGGACTCATCCACGCACGTGCCCTTGGGATGGCAGATACGATAGTGTTTGGAATCAACTATCTCGTCCCCATTGTCCTTTCTTTCTTCGTTAACTTCTATCGACTTGAGTTCTAAATGTATACCACAATGTTTGTACAAATTTCCCGCACCAAATACAGCGCAATAGAGGGGAGAAAACGCCATCGCTTTGACATGGATAAAGGGCAAGTGCGTGATCATATCTTCCCTGTTGCCAATCCTCAAATGTTGCACTCGATTCAATTTTTCCAGCTGATGAAAACTATCCACAAACGCGTGGTTTCCAACTTGTGGACTCGCAATGCTAATCACCACCACGGGTCCATTCTGTACCAGTTCATTGTCGGCAGCAGCATAATAGCCACACAAAGTGGCACACGCCCCTCCAAGAGAATGGCCTGTACAGTAGATGCGATATCCAGGATTCTCTTGAAGAAGTTGCTTGACGTCATCGAAGATATGTACGAGACGGACTTTACCATCCTTGTCTTTTCGAAAGAGATAACTATGGAATCCAGAATGAATTTGAATGTCACTTATCGTTTTTTCATCCGAAGGAATAAATTCTGCTGCCAAAGGATTGTCGATTTTTTTCTGTGATGATCTTGCGTCGGTTAAAAAGTCTTGCTGTGTGACACTCCCTCGAAAGATGATTGTGATGCGCTTCTTCACATGGTTGACAGCAATTCCATACACTACACCCTGCGTGGATTTCTCATCGCGAAAATGTGCCAAGACAGATTCCTGAGTCTGAGACAGAGCAGCCGCGGATGCCATGGCAGCAGAACCACCTTGCAATACTTCTTCAATCCTCACTTCATCCGAGCTCTGTTGTTCTAATTTTTGTTGTAGCTTGATGCCAAATTTCTTCTTGAGATTGCCTAGCTTTTGTTCACAATCTTCGTGGTCGATGGATTGGTCGATGATTGCTTGTTTGTTTTCTGCAATGGCCGTGATGACTTGTTTCACAGTAATTGGTTCCTCTAGCAAATCAGGACAATCAATTTTGCCGTTTCGTGCCATTTCTCGTAAATCGGCAAATATATAAATCATGAGAGATCCCGTCAGCATTTCCAAGGACTCATCCAGGAGGGAAGGTCGATCTTTGGAGGGTCCCAAGTGATAGGCAAATCCTGGAGTGGGGCGTACGCTTCCGTCAATTTCCACTTCCACTTCCACCTCCGCCAAGTTGCTGGTACTATCGGTAGAGGTTGTTGTCCTAGTCGAAGCAGAAGAGAGCCAGAGACGACTACTACTGGTAATATCAGTAGTAGAAGTTGAACCCCAAAGACGCATCCATCGTGAAGTTGTTTTCGAAACAACATCTTCTTCTGAAGTTGTCTCGGTAGCCTCTTGCTCTTCTTGTTTTTCCTCGGAATTCTTTATAGTATTCTCAGCTTCGTCTTTCTTTGCAAAAAATCCACCTCCAGAACTACGACCCTTCCACAAGTTTGGCATTGTGAAAGAAGTCTTTGCCGTTACTTCCGAGTCGGCTACTTCTGCAGGCGTTGTTGTCTCTTCTTTCTCTACAGCATTTTCGGCTGTTGTTGCCTTGGTTTCATCTTCCGTTGTAGTGCTCTTTCTGGTCTTCCACATCATGGTGACTTAAAGGTATACTGTATGTATAGTTGGTTGTGAATTGCTTGGGGGTCAAGGACTTGCCGTTCTGCTTGGTGTTGCGTATGTAAAGTATGGATTGGTTGAAACAAACGACAAAGAAAAAAATTAACGAAGTCAAAAATTTAAACGGATCGAAAAACGGCACCGTTCATAACTTCAGGGTTCTGAGTGAGTCGTGCTCATCCGTTGGTTCAGAAAGTACCAGTAGCCTTACCGCTAACCCTACTACTAGCTAGACGCCCACTTTACTATCATCTATTATCCCAAGTAGCTATTAGCCAGCGGCAGCATTTCCCGACGCGATCTGTGAGATGCAGGTTAGCTATGCAGAGCTCTACTTATTGGAAGACTGGTAACCAGCTACTTTACGTATTACTAACAGCGAGTAGTAGTACAGAACCGCTAGTAGCTACAATGATGCACTACTATTACTACTGTTCTAGCTAGTAGCTAGCAGGCTGTTCTAACTGTTCTAAAAGTAGTTAGGTTCATAACTAGTACGTGTGTTTGAAATAAAAATGTAACTCCACGTTCGTGTTAGCCGATTCGTCACTCAGAATAGAATCAATCCCCATGGTATGGCAGTGCTTGTAAACACATTAAATAGGTGTTGCTTTCTTGCTGAACATCCACACCCAGAACAATACATAATTTGAAAGTATACTTCTTTTGATAATCAAGCCTTGCAACCTTTCATCCCTACGTTTGGGACGTTATCGCACGACTGAATAGAGGCAATCCCCATGGCAAGTCAGTGCTTGCAAACACATTAAATAGGTGTTGTGTGTCCTGCTGAAAATCCTGCATTCGCGGAACAATACTGAAGCTTGTAAGTAGAGGTCGTTTTGGTCATCAAGCCTCGCGACTGTTCGTCCCTGAGTTAGGGACAGTAACCTGCTTTGACGAACTGATCCTGGAGGGCTTACCTTGCTTCCCCTTATATTCCTATGCTGCTCGTCTTTACACTTTCTTAAAGGCAATGCTGCATTTACCAGAAATATTGAGTGACTCGTCCATCCCCGATCTAAACATAAAATGTATTGGATGTTTCCTCGCGCTTTGGGAGGAACTGAATTGGTGTCTTCGCTGCTGCCTTCACTGCTGCCTTCGTTCCTGCCTTCGCTGGCGTCTTATTGAGACTTGGATTCGCCACTGCTGTCGTGCCCACAAGACTTTCATCGGCATACAATTGATCTAAAGTAGTAGCATCAAAGAACGTCCTGCTGGCTATCAAGCGTCGTTCGTATTCGTCGCAACTGTGAGGGCCAGTCAGTGGCTTGAAATCAGCCGTGATCGACTTCTGCAAAAAGCTATTACTCAAGGTTCTACCCACTACAACTGCGCGCTGTAGTTCATCAGGGTCGACGCCTTCATATTCATCATCGCGTTCTTTGGCGTAGCTCAAACGGAAGTAATCGTTTGGATCGACGCCGGCTTCGTCGTCATTCAGATCTGATAATGGTGGGTTGTTGGCTAGGGTGGGCTTGAACTTGAGATGAATTCCGCAGTGTTTATAGAGTGAAATGCCGCCAGGCACAATGTCTCGAGATGACGAGAGCTTCTCAATCGCCATAAAAGGTAGCAGCGTTGCGAGATCCTCCTTGTTGGTTATACGTAGATGTTGGAGGCGGTTCATGCGTTCCAATATATTGTAGGAAGCTCTAAAACCAAAATTGCCCACTCTAGGAGATGCCCAGCTATACACACAAACGGGACCATTTTTTACAATCTGGTCATCCATGGCAGCAAAAAACCCGCACAGTGTCGCCAATGCTCCACCCAGAGAATGTCCTGTGCAAAACAATTGATATCCTCTGTACTTTTTCAACAGTTTTTTGACATTATCCAGGACATGGTCCATCTGGACTTTCCCTTCATCGTCTTCTTGGAATAGATATTCGTAAAAGCCCTTATGAATGTTTATGGTTTTCGGTGCATCGGGCGAAAGGGCCACAGCAGGGTTATCCAGCTTCTTTTGAGAAAATTTGACGTCTGTGATAAAATCCTCTGCTCTGACACTGCCACGAAAGATTACAGTAATGCGGCGCATCGCTGGATTCACAGCAATGCCATATACCATGCCTTGTGTGGAGACTTCATCGTAGAAGTGCGTCAAAACTGGCTCATTCAGCTTGCTACTACTAGAAGCCCCACCGCGAAGGATCCGTCCCATCATTTTGGACGTTGATGCTTTTTGCTGCTGCTGCGTTTGGAGGTCTCTCAGCGCTTCTAAGCGAGCCTTTAGAGCAGTGTTGCGGTCGGAGCTGATAGCTCTTGCTTCCAGATCCTCTCCGTGGTCACGAATATCTTCCGCGATTTGGCGAAAGGCAATTGGGTACTGCATATACTTGGAAGAAGAAGGAAAGCCTTCCTCTCGTGCCATATTTTGAAGGTCGGCGAAAGTATAGATCAGTATCGACTGAGTTAACATTTCAAAAGCGTCTTCATAGATAGAAGGGCGCTTGGTCTTCACTTTGACTTTCTGTGGTTGCTCTTCTTCTTCCTCCACGACGGGTTCTAATGGTAGTGGTTGTTCTTCTATATGCTTGGTATTTTTCTCTTGCTGCCCCCCGACGACTTCAATTCCTTCTGATTTTGATACTTCATCTTCTTCATAACTATTGTCTTGTTGATTCCACCAGTCAACAATAGTGTCCTCCCGTGACCCCGAGGAAGCAGAACCATTCAGACTATTTTCATCATAGCTGCCCACCCCTTGAACCGGCCCACAAAGTCGGTCCATGGCCCCCGAAAAGTAACTGGCGGGACTTTCGACTACGGTCAATTCCTCATCCTTGGCTCTCCCAAATGTCCCCATCCGTTTCAGGAACCCAGACTTTCTCTTTGCTTGTTGCGCATCTACAGTAACAGTTTGAGGTGGTTCCTTTGAAGATAGAGTGGAGATAACTCGTTCATACCTGGATGGCTTCCAAAGGTTGGCCACACGGGAGGCTGTGGCGGGCATGGTGTTGGTCAGTGAGTGTTTTGGTGTAGCTGTCGAGTGTGATGCGCCGATTATGACTTATGGATAGAATGATCACTAACTTCATCATTGACAATACAATAATGTTCATGCATGCGGCATGATCGAGTAAAATATCTTCGTTCACAGCGCTGTCTTTCCAGTTTTCGCCGGATAAATGACAGAAAGGCTGATGCGGGACATTGTATGTATTTTGTGCGATAGTTTCCGTTGGTGTTCGTGCCAATGGACGAAAGAACGTCTGGCACTGGAAATTTTCGTTCGGATTCATTTTTGTGGCCGCGCCCCTAAGCGCGCCAGTAGAAAAAGTTTACATCGTGTTAAATTTTCTAGATGAACAACGACGTTTAAATTTGCTTCCTGACACTGTGCTCTTTGGGGGTACTGGTACTGTGGACCATCCAACAGTACAAATTACACCTTTTTTCAATTAAGGCGGATTTCTTTTCACAAGCAGTGGTTGTTCATCTGTGCTGCAGTTTGCAACTGCAGGCATGTCATGTTCAAGTTCATTGTGGCACAATGGGTTCAAAAGTGCCCTATGCAGGAAGCTAGCATGCAAAAGGTAGTGGAATGAATGTTATGAGCTCTGCTATGCTTTAGAATGGTAGCTTACGGAAAGCCATGGAAAGGTGAAGAGAGAATGACTCATTGAAGAATGTCTGAGTCAGATATTCTTCCTGGGTCCTGAGTGAATGAATCCCTAATGCCATGGAGACACTGTGCATCCACAGAGCTCTGCTGAAGGCCTTGTAGGGGTCTAGTGCAGTTTCCAACCCCATCTCAAGACAAAAATCCTGTGGAGACCCCTTTCACCCATGGCAGTCAGAATTACAAGATCAAGGAAGGGCAACACAGACCTTGAGGTCTCACATGCAGCTATGGCACACCTTGCCATGTGCAACAAATTTGATGACTTCTTGGATTTTCTTTTGTGGCTGTGGAAAAATGTGATTTAAAGGTGTGCCTAACCAAAGATAAATTTTCATCTGTCCCCCAAGAGAAACACAAGGATTGCTTTGCTGTTTTTGCCACATGGAATGAAACTTCAAACCATCCTTGTTCCTTTCAGAGAAAATTATGGATGGATGCCATTCAAAACAAGATGGAAAGCAACAACGTCTGCATAAAATGCAAGAAACGTGATCTACCTTCTGGGACGAATCATGTCAAGCGCAAGTGAGTTTTTGACATCAAAAGGAATCGCATTTTCTGTGCTTGCCTCACAGCATCAACAGTTTGAAAGGCTCCCATGTGGTCACCTGTTCAAATCTGATTTGTCACTTTGGGTCAGACCCTCCAGTGCAAGTGTGCAGGATGGGGTGCCTGGAGTTGCAACTTCCAATGATGTGGACCACACACAAGGGTTGGGCACCTCTTTGTCTGGATGTCGAACTAGATTTTCAAGATTTTTTCTGTTTCTTTGGAGATTTGAGCAACAGTCTCTTTTCCTTTTTAGGGTCTCTGTTGTTGCAGCTGACTTTGGCGCATGGTGTTCATTTGTCAGCTTTGTCATTCTTTGCCTTTGGAATCAGGACCAAGAAACCATTTCTCACTGATGCAGGCACAACATGTGCACTTGCAATCATCAAAAACAGCTTCAACTTTTGCTCATGCGAAGTTGCCCACTTCACAATGAAGATTCAGAATGTGTCACTGTACCAACACAGTGGGCAGAGGAGTTCATCACTCCATCCTTGGCAATGCAAACACATTGCATCTGTTTTTTGAACATTGGAAATTGAATGAGGATCGTCCGTGAAAATTCCACGAAACCGACTGGGCACAGATTGCAAAGTTGGTGAAAAGGGACTGCTGCATGAGGTGAACAACAGCTAGTTGGATTAAAGCCAAGCTACATGGGGACACATGACATTGAGCTACTCAGTTGTGTTTTTGTGCAGACATAATCGTCGCATGATGACGTCAGCATAGTAGACCCGATGAATCACAAACACAAGCTAGCTATGTTAGGGTTAGTGATTCTATTGATGGAACGCACACAACCTCGTTGAAGGCCTGGATAGCTGATTGATAGGATAGCTGTAAGACCCACCGCTAACCCAAAACCGATGGACCGCGACAGTCGTGGAGTGAGTCGTACTGTACGGCATTGCAATTACTGTACTGCTTTACTAACACGATGTGACCATGTAGCGCGCACAGCATTGGACACCACAGCGTGGACACAATTTTTCCTAGCGTCTCCCTTTGAGGGAACGCAAATTTTGGTACACTTTCACGTTCACAGCTAACAATGGACGACCGCCCCCTGTGCAATTGCCGCCGGTCGCCAAGAGTTCAAGACTCCTTCCGAAGCGTGGTCGAGGCAATTGGAAACGAACAGAGAGTGGCTTACGGAAAAGATGAGAAGACAATCAAAATCGTGACAACAAGTGACGGTGTCCATGTTGCCTTGGAGAGGCTGAGAACGAATGACCCAACGTGGGCGGAAGTGGACTTTGTCTATAGATCGGCATCGCACGTTGTGGCGAATGCTATCTTGAGTCGACTTGCCGTGGAAGAGTTTCTGTCCGCCTTGAAATGTAGCCAATATTTGGAAGCCATATGTCTACCATTAGTGCCATCGATTCTCGACGAGCTTTCTCCATCTCAGCTAGTGGCAATCCAGGATTTTTTCCGCTCCACGAACACGCTCCATACATTGCTGCTGAGTGGTGCTTCTACTCAAGAATGCGCAGAACACGCAGATATCTTTCTCATTCCTTTCTGCCAAAATCCAAAGGCTAAAAGCATCATCCTAAACTGCGCTGTAAAATCCTCCACACTTTCTTCTGCATACGAGCATCGTCGTCTGCACGTGGCGTTTTTTCAGAGAAGCACTATTTTGGGATCAGCACCAGCTTGCAATACTACCAACATGATGACAACAAATACCTCATGCCCAGTCAATGGAGTTTCTTTCCTTATGGCTCCTGGTGGCGTTTCCGATAGTTGGATTCACACACACCCTAGCTGTGAGCGATTGTCTGTCTTACAGATCTATACTTATACAATGTCACCCCAAATGACAGGCTGGCTGGCAACCCTATTGACCACCACCAAGACTTTGACAAACTTTCTCCTCGTGATCCAAGAATTTGGCTGTGGATAGGATGGGGCTCGTTGTGTGACCAGCAACGGCCAAGAGCGAGCCAAAAGGGAGCAGATGGTTCCTGTCTTTCGAGCGTTGGAAAAGAATACTACACTCCACGCGTTGTGCCTTTATTTGCCATAACTTGAAGAGTTTGAAAGAAATGATAACCAAACGGTACATGGATCGATTGTGTCGTCTATAGAAAATCACGTCGCTCGAAATCTCAACCTCACAAAGCTACGGGCCATGAACCTTCCGGAATGGGCCGAAGAGCAGCAAACGAGGTCAGAGGCTTTGGTGAAAAGCAACGCAAAGCTTCTGGAGGCTTTAAATAATTCGAATCATGGTGTTCTACCAGGTTTGCTCCCCCATGCAATTGGTCGTGCCCTCAAGTCGACACGAGGAAGAAATGCGGTCTACCAGCACTGCTCAAGCGACAAATCGTGCCTCTGCCACAAGCCACGAAACTTGAATAAGGAGCATGATTCCTTCCTACTAATTCTAGGTAAAATGCTATGGTGCTAACGGTAAATTAGATATAAAAGAATCTAATCATGTTTATCATATATGC
>ENA-ORBV01008614-ORBV01008614.1-microbial-mat-metagenome-genome-assembly--contig:-NODE-8614-length-17064-cov-3.821157_pt1 | contig 17064 bp, 12 predicted proteins | sample MGYA00237777_ERZ505514 | MGnify/ENA primary metagenome ERZ505514 (study PRJEB26160, sample SAMN06269048) | microbial mat metagenome | isolation source: Oligotrophic lake microbial mat | place...
CCTGATACCCCGGGTCTGTACCAAACGCATTTTCAAACCGGGAAAAGGCCCGTGAGTCAAAGCTTGAATTGTCCGGTTGCCTCCGATAGACTCCGGACACAACGAATTCACGGGTCTTGCCACTATCCAGCACCTGGGTAACGGCCTTCCCAAGTGCGTGTACAGTCCCGAAATACTTCTCCGCAAGATCTTCACGGATGCAGAGCTGCGCCTTGTTCGTCAACGCCTCGTTTCCTTCAATAAACTCGAACGAAAAAATGTTGAAGAATGCCGGGTCAACATTCGCCACCTCGTTATTGAAAATATTGTCACCGATTCTGAAATTGCCTCCATTCGGCTGATACCTGACCACTGCGTTTACATCCGGTACGTTTTGCATGATCGCATTGCCCAGCGCAATAGGGACGTACCCATATGTCGTTTGCTCTCCCTGAAATTCACGAACAGAATTAACACGGTAAATCGTAGCTGATTGCGCATGATGCGAGTCAAAACTTGCGTTGAAATCGTAGTTGAAGTAGGCAACGATGCAGCACGCAATCGCTATGGCCATACCCACGATATTGATCGAGAGGAAGACCTTGTTCTTCAACATGCTGCGAAAAGTAATCAGCAGGTAGTTTTTGATCATACTGGATTCATTTAATGTGAAGACCCTCCGCATGGGCCCATGGTTGCACCTGTTGACCCAAGAATAATGCCAGCCCTCACAGGGGCCAATTTATTGAGTTTCAAATCACCTGGTGTTCATCCATGAACAGTCCCTGTTCGGTAATTAATTTGCAATAAACGCAAAACCAACCCTGATCTCGACGGAAATCAGCGATGGGCTCTACTAACCTAAACCTAAAACTATAAAGAACGAATCAGGTCAACGTGTGCCTGAAATCTTTGCCGATGCAGCATCGCTGCTGAAGGCGCAATACTTATACGTGGAAGTGTTCCTTGATGTTCTCCGTTACCACTTTGCCGTCAAACAGATTCACTATACGGTGAGCATAATTGGCGTCGTAGGGAGAGTGCGTTACCATGATAATGGTTGTTCCTTCCTCATTCAATTGTGAGAGCAACTTCATGACTTCTTCGCCGTTGGCCGAATCAAGGTTTCCAGTCGGTTCATCCGCCAGAATCACTTTGGGTTTTGCAACGATAGCGCGCGAGACAGCCACGCGCTGCTGCTGACCACCAGAAAGCTGTTGGGGGAAATGGTTCCTCCGATGCATAATGTTCATGCGCTCGAGCACCTCTTCTACGCGCTTCTTCCGTTCCGGGGAAGGTACTTTCATGTACAAGAGTGGTAACTCCACGTTCTCAAAAACGGTGAGCTCATCGATCAGATTGAAACTTTGAAACACGAAACCGATCGACCCCTTGCGCAACTGGGCACGCTGACGTTCGCTGTATTTGGCCACTTCCTGATCCCCAAAATAATATTCCCCGTTGGTGGGATTGTCCAGGAGACCAAGGATGTTCAGGAGGGTTGATTTTCCACATCCTGAAGGACCCATGATGGCGACAAACTCGCCGTCCTTGATTTCCATGTTGATCGCATTCAGCGCCGTAGTCTCCACCTCTTCCGTGGTGTAGACTTTCTCAAGGTTCTTTAGTCGTATCATAGTTGTGGGCTTTGGAGGTTAGATGGTTCCAGATCAAAATTAGTTGTTGAAAGCACTCCTTTTATTTTCAATCGTTACAGTTGATTAGACGCTTATTTCAATAAAATAGTTGCATTACTTGAGGATCAATACCTCGTTCGGTCCAAAATTTTCATACGAGGAAGTAATCACCCGATCGCCAGGTTTAAGACCTTCGAGGACTTCAAAATATTCAGATCCCATCTTCCTCCCCAGCCGGACAATTCGCTTCACCGCCTTTTCAGGTGACTCCAGAATAAACACCCAGTTGCCACCTGTGTCTTTATAGAAGCCACCCATGGGCAGCAGGAGTTCTTCCGATGGCTGTCCCAGTTCAATCCGAAGTCTCAACGATTGCCCGCGGCGCAAACCCTGAGGCGTGTCGCCTTGAAAATTCATATCTACTTCAAAGCGGCCTGCTGTAATGTTTGGATACACGTACACAATTTCGAGCGTATACGTCTTCCCGGCAAAGTCGGTGGTTGCCTGCAGCCCTGTAGATATTCGCGGCAGGTATAATTCATCGATGGGCACACGCACTTTGTAGCTCCCTACAATGTCCACCTGCCCGAGCCGTTGACCTGTTGCAATGTTCTGTCCAATTTCCCAGTGACTGGTGGAGGATAATTGCCCGTCAATGGGTGCGCGAATGACCAAATTGTCGAGGATCTGACTTACCCCGTCAAGGCTCTTGCTCATACGCTGTTCGGAAAGGCTGGTTTCCCTCAACTGCCGGATCCTGTCCACCGAATCGTTCCGGTATAACTCATAGGCAATACGCTTCCGCTCCACATTGAATTTGTAATCGGCTTCAGTTCTTTCAAATTCCTGCTTGGCGATCAGTTTCTTTTCAAACAATTGTTTCTGCCGATGGTATTGGGGCGTAAGGATGTTCAATTGGTTATCGATTGCTGCCAGCAACTGCCGCTGATCCATATCATTCCGCAAGATGCTGATCCGCGTCTCCCGCGCCCGGTTAATACTTTCATTGAACGACGCCTCCTGCTGCAGCACCGACAACTCGCGATTCAGGTTGGTCAACCGAAGAATTTCGTCTCCTTTCTTCAACATCGCCCCGCTCTCACGGGCGATGCTCTTGATGTTCCCCCCCTCGATTGCGTCGAGGTAGACCACCCGGCTTGGCTGCACTTCCCCGGTCTGCGGAATGTATTCCTTGAACTGTCCCATCCGTATTTCAGAGATAGTGATCTTATCTTTTTCAACGATCAGCGTAGACCGGTTGTCGGCAAAAAAGATCCGATACCCGACAAACCCCACCAGGAGCGCAATCCCTCCAATGGTTGCAATCCGCTTCAGCGTCCATGTTTTCTTTACAAGCTTCTTATCCATTCCCGGCCTATTGAGATCTGAGTGTTTGTACCCTTCTTGCCAACTTCCGTGCCAACGGCCAAAAGGGCCCCAAGGTTATCTTTTTTGCCAAATCTACGTTCAATGGTGAACGTATATGTCCGAATGCGGACAAAAAATTATTGAGTTTGAAAGTCAAAACTGGCAAATTGTGGCCCGGAATGCATTCTGATACGCGGTATCAACTTTGCCCAAGGGTAGCAAGAGGAACCAAAACTGAACCCCTATGACGGATCAAAAGCGCGGAAATATTCTGATTGTCGATGACAACGAGGACTTGCTCAAAGCAGCCAAGATGCACCTCAAAAGACACTTTGCGCAGGTGGATATCGAAAAGAACCCGGAGGCCATTCCCTCCCTGATGAACAACGAGTCATACGATGTGATCCTCCTGGATATGAATTTTACCAAGGATGTCAGCAGCGGCAGCGAGGGCTACTACTGGCTGGAGCGAATCCTGCAGCTTGATCCATCGGCAGTAGTGGTGCTGATCACGGCCTACGGCGACGTGGAACTGGCCGTGCGCGCCATCAAGAACGGAGCGACCGATTTCGTGCTCAAACCCTGGGACAACGACAAACTGCTTGCTACTATACTCTCTGCGCTGCGGCTCAGGTCCAGCCAGGATGAGAACACCCAACTCAAATCCAAGCAGTTGGGGCGCAACCTTGCCGCTGCGAGCGACCTGCCGGAAATGATTTTTCAGAGCCGGGCGATGCAGCAAATCACAGAAACCGTCAAGCGCATAGCCGAAACGGATGCCAACGTGCTGCTGCTCGGCGAAAATGGGACGGGCAAGGATTTGATCGCACAAGCCATCCACTCGCAGAGCCGCCGGGCGAAGGAAAATTTTGTAAAAGTGGACCTCGGCGCCATCACCGAGTCGCTGTTTGAAAGCGAACTGTTCGGCCACGTCAAAGGCGCCTTTACGGATGCCCGCGACGACCGGCCTGGCCGCTTTGAAGCCGCCGATGCCGGAACCATTTTTCTGGATGAGATCGGCAACCTGACCCTGGGGCTGCAAGCCAAATTGCTGACCGTGTTGCAAAACCGCACGGTGACTCGCGTCGGCTCCAACCGTGTCCGCCCGATCAACGTCCGGGTCATCGCCGCCACCAACCAAAACCTGTTCGATGCCGTAAAAAACCGGGCTTTCCGGCAGGATTTGCTGTATCGGATCAACACAATTGAAATTCAGTTGCCGCCACTCCGGGACCGCACGGACGACATCGAGCCGCTGGCGCTTCATTTTTTAAAACAGTTTTCGCAGAAATACAACCGCCCGGTGAGCGGCCTCAGCGCAGCGTTGCTCAAAGAAATGCACCGCTATCCCTGGCCGGGCAATATCCGCGAACTCCAACATGCCGTGGAGCGGGCCGTCATCATGGCGCAGGGCGAAAAACTCCAGCCAGAGGACTTCTTTTTCCGGGAAGCAGGCCAGGGTCGCGACATGGATTTGCCAACGATGAACCTGGATGACATGGAAAAACAGTTGATTATGAAGGCCTTGCAGAAATATCACGGCAATATCACGGAGGCGGCGGCCGAGTTGGGGTTGACGCGGGCTTCTTTGTATCGAAGGTTGGAAAAATACAATTTATGAAGCTGGTTACAAGATAGTCGCCATTTTTGTCGAGCACTACTATAGTAATCGGAAAGTTTCTATACAGGGTTCAGATTTATGATGAAACCCCGTGCCAATCTGTCCTGAAAGGTAGACACGGGGCCTTGCACTATCAATAAACACACACTTATTTCACCACAAAGCAATACCCACCGTAATTCTCAAACCTGTCTTTAGGGAAACGAGGATATACAGGGTCCAGCCCATATTGCAGCAGATGAAAATTTCCCTCAGCCCCGGTTAGTTTGCTGCCGATATACAGTGGCACGTTGTCGCACTGACCATTGATATGGAAATTCTCCTCGTAGTCGTTAAATTCAATAGGCACAACTCCGAAAAAGAAAAGCCCTTTTTTTTGTGTGATTAGGCCGCACTTAAAGCGGTACCTGCCATTTTCAAAAATTGGGAATACTCTGTACGCAGATACTCCCGACCCCGTCAAGTTGATGGAGGAATCTTTACCGATAATTTTGTAAAAACGCAGGTAATCAACAGTTTTCCCTCCAAGTGGAAGTGTGTCCATTCGATCACACTGGAGCTCAATCCGGAAATCATAGTTTCGAAAAATATTCTTAACGCCACCGTTCACATCGGTCATCTCTTCAGGAAAATCCATTTCGACCCATAGGGTATCGCTGAGATTGAAGGTGTCTTTTGCAGGGCTAAGGGTGTATGGCACTTGGTAAAAAAGCGAGTCGGGACAGTTTTTGTTTTTGCAATTGCTGCACGCAAAGCAGTAAAGCAGCAGGGAAAATAAAAAGAGCATTCGAGTCATAGCAAGGTGGTTTTTAAAATGAAAGCCCATGCCAACCTATAACTTAGGCTGATCGCCGTGAACACCTCCTGGGTCTCGGGCGAAAACTTGACCGTGGCCCGCTGCTGTTGTACATTCAGCGTAGCAAAAATTTTCTTTTTGACGCGAAAAGCCACCGAATCGAAGTGGGGTGCTTCGTCCGTTTCGGGCAGGGACAGAGCGAATTGGCAGAAGGTGGAGATGTCTATCATTGAAACGCGGATTTCACGTTCCGTCAATAAAAAAACTGCTCGGACACCACTTTGCCGTCCTGAATGTGGTACACCGCGATCTCGTCCAACTGGACGCGCCCTGCGCTCACATGCTCGGCATCGTAGCCCATCGCCAGGGCTGCATAGTCGCCCGCGACAATCGGCTCTCCGACGTAAAAACTGTGGAAAGCAGTAAACTGGGCATTGAATGCTTCACCTTTGGCTGCAAAATTCTGGATGCCTTCTATAAGGGTCGGCATGCCAAATTCATTTTCCGGTTCGATGCTTTTGGCGTGGGCGGCAAAGAGGTTCTGGTAAATCTCTTCGTACTTGCCCTCCCGCATGAGCGCCACGAGTTGGTCGGCCACTTCTTTGGTTGTCATATCTTTTATTTTGTTTAAAATTCAAGGCAAAGAAATGCTTCTTTTTGCTTATTTAAAATAATTTGTTTAAAAAAGTTTGCTCCGCTCCAACTTTTTGTAAGTTCAAACTTTCGAACCGTTTGTGCACCTGAAATTCGGCTTACCTTGCCCCGGTCTCTGACGGGCCGGGACGGATTCCCGGCGCACACCACCATGCCCAATCAAACTAGCACTGGCATCATCATCGGACGGTTTCAAGTCCTCGAATTGAACGAAATACACCAAAAACTCATCGCACAAGTGCAGGAGAAGCATCCCCGCATCGTGGTATTCCTGACCAGCAATCCCGCCCCCAGCGACCGCAATCCGCTGGACTGGGCATTCCGCTGGAAGATGTTTGAAGAACAATATGGCGAAACCATCGAGGTGCTCGAAATGCCCGATCTGCCCGACGACCGCATCTGGAGCCAGGAACTGGACCGCCGCATCCTGGAGCAAAAAATCGGCAGCAACGTGACGCTTTATGGCACAGCAGAAGATTTCGTGAGCCGGTATTCCGGTCGTCATACGACAGAAGTGCTGGAAGCACAGGAGGAGGATTTTGAACTGGAATCCAGCCTGGAAACTGCCGTGAATTTCCGGGACTTCCGGGCGGGGGTGCTTTACGGCATCTATTCACACTTCCCGACCGTGTACCCGACGGTAGACATTGCGGTGTTTCGTTCCGAACGCCGTGAACTGCTCCTGGCCCGCAAACCCAACGAGACCAAATTCCGCCTCCCCGGCGGCTTCACCGATCCGGAGGACGAAAGTTACGAAGATGCGGCCGTCCGCGAACTCGGCGAAGAATGCGGCGAGATCACAATCGACGAACTGACCTACCTGGGCTCGGCGCGGATCGACGACTGGCGTTACCACGGCTCCCGCGACAGCGTGATGACCCACCTCTACGCCTGCATTTTGTCGGAAGGCGAGCCCACGGCCAACGACGATATCGCCGAGCTCAAGTGGTTTGATACCACCAAACTGACTTCCGACTATTTCGTGACCGAACACCGGGTGTTGTGGGAGATTTTGAAAGAATATGTAGAGGAGGTTTAAACCATCTAAACCACCTGTCATGGATGTCGAATTTCTCGCCCGCCTCCAATTTGCCTTCACCATCGCATTCCACTACATCTACCCGCCGCTGAGCATCGGGCTGGGCGTGATGCTGGTCTTGCTCGAAGGCGCCTACCTGCGCACCAGCGACAAAGACTACGAACAACTGACGCGGTTCTGGATCCGGATTTTCGCGCTGATCTTCGGGATCGGCGTAGCGACCGGTATTGTGATGGAATTTGAGTTCGGTACCAACTGGGCGACGTACTCACCCTACGTGGGCGACATTTTTGGATCGGCGCTGGCGGCGGAAGGCATTTTTGCCTTTGCGCTCGAATCTGGCTTCCTGGGCATTTTGATTTTCGGATGGAACCGGGTCAGCCCGCGCGTCCATTTTGGTGTTGAGTGTTCATGCCTGGTACCTGATGAAGGGACGTTTCTTGGACATGTCGCGCAAAGCCTTCCGCCTCGCTTTGCTGCTGGCGACGGTAGCGGCTTGTGCGCAACTGTTCAGCGGTCACCGGTCGGCCCAATTAGTCGCGGAATATCAGCCCGCCAAACTCGCTGCCTTCGAAGGGCATTACGACAGCCTTGCCGTGGCGGACTTGTACTTGTTCGGCATGGTGAATGAAAAAACGGAACAGGTGAGCGGCCTGGCCATTCCCAAAATGCTCACGTTTTTGGTGCACGAAGATTTTGTGACACCAGTGCCGGGACTGCATTCCATTCCAAAAGAAAACCGTCCGACGCGGGTCAATTTTGTGTTCCAAACTTACCACGCCATGGTTGCCATTGGCATGATGCTGATCGGGCTGACGCTGCTGGCTTCGTTCCTGTTGTGGCGCAAAAAACTTTACCGCCAAAAGTGGTTGTTGCAGCTCTTCGTGCCGGCCGTACTGCTGCCCCAAATCGCCAACCAGGTGGGCTGGTATTCGGCAGAAGTGGGCCGCCAACCCTGGGTGGTGTTGCGCTGGTGGCGATTGATGTGGGACATCAACTACTCGGCTTCGAGTGTGCTCATTGCCGGGCTTCTGGGGCTGATGCTCGGCAATGTCGTTCAAGGCATCGCCATCGGGCCGGATTTTGAATACAAGGGCAGCACACCGGACTTTTTCAATCCTTGTGCGCTGCTCACCGGGCTGACCACGATTGCGCTGTTCGCCATGCACGGCGCCATTTACCTGGTGATGAAAACCGAAAACAGCCTTCACGCCCGGCTGATGGGCATGGTGGCCGTCACAAGCCGGGCTTTTGTATCTTTGTACGTCCTCTTGACGATGGCGACGCTGATCTTTTTCCCGGAAATGGCCGACAAATTCCGGCATAGCCCGGTGTTGTTCGGGATACCTGTGTTGGCCGTTCTATTTTCCATCAACGTCCGCCGCCTGGCCGAAAAGCGGCGCTACCGCTGGGCTTTTGTCTTTTCCGGTTCGACGACGGCTTTGCTGCTGGTATTGGTTGCCATCGGGTTGTTCCCGGTCGTGGTGCCCAGCAGCCTCAATGCCGCCTACGATCTCCGGGTCCGCGACAGTGCCTCGACGCCCGGTACTTGCGTACCTTGCTCCTCATTGCTGCTATCGGAGTACCGTTGATGGGCGTGTATACAACTTTCGTGTTTTACACTTTTCGGGGCAAGGTGAAACTGGACGACACGAGTTATTGAATTGCACATAAACACGCACCGGAATCGGAGTTCCGGTGTACATAAACACGCACCGGAATCGGAGTTCCGGTGTACATAAATACGCACCGGAATCGGAGTTCCGGTGTACATAAATACGCACCGGAATCGGAGTTCCGGTGTACATAAACTCTTTTTTATGCAAAAATTGATCACTTTCTATTCGTTTTACCTGTTGTTGATGCTCAACGCCTGCCAGTCGGATGCACAAAACAAACTCAACCCGGATGATTTTCAGGCTGCCTTACAACGCGATAAAAACGCTCAACTCATCGATGTGCGCACCGCCGATGAGTTTAAAAGCGGCCACCTTGAGGGGGCGGTTAACATCAATTTTCACGATAAAGATTTTGCGGAGCAGTTGGCGATACTGGACAAAAACGAGCCGGTCATGGTGTATTGTGCTGTCGGCGGGCGCAGCGGAAAAGCGGCTGCTACTCTCTGGCAATTGGGATTCACCAACGTCACCGACCTGGCGGGTGGCATCAACGCCTGGAAGGCGAATAGCAAGCCGGTGGTGCAGTGAAGGCTGACTCTCAGGTTTAGGATAAAGAACTCAGGTTTTGAGAGAAATACGCAAGTGCTTCCCGTTAAACAACAAGAGAAAAGAGTTAAAAACTATAATACTTTTGCATTACTAAACTAATCGCAACCTCTTCTCTCATGCATAAATGTCACCTTCTGGTTGCCTTCGCAGCCGCTATGCTGCTATCCTGTTCGTTGCAGGCGCAAAATTTAAAGCCCGTCGCTGCGCAATTACAATCTCTTCGAAATTCCGGCGTCCCGTTTACGGCGGCTCCTGTTTTTTCTGCTGCGCCCGCACCGTATAAACCCAAAACGACGCTGGACAGCAACGCACAACACCTGCGGCTGAATATGGAGCAACTGCACCAATTGCTCACGGTGCGTCCGGAGGTCGTCATGTTGGAATTGCCCTGGCATGGCACGGTGCTGCGCGTTGATTTGTACCAGGCCCCTGTGCTGGCCGACGGCTTTTCTGTGCAGACAAGCGGCGGCGAACGGTGTTTTTATGCGCCGGGCGCTTACTATCGGGGCATGATCTGGAACGATCCGAATTCTCTGGCAGCCATCAGTTTTTTTGAAGGGGAGATCATAGGAGTCATCTCTTCTCCCCTACTGGGCAACCTCAACCTCGGGCGTTTTGAAAAAACGGGCGACCGCTCGGATTATGTGCTGTACAGCGACCGCTATTTGCCCAAACAGCCCAATGCCGAATGCGTGGAACTGGACGTGCCCGGTAGCAAGCCCAAACACAACCAACCGGTCGCTCAGCCAGATGTCACAGGCTGTGTACAGGTGTTTTTCGAGGCCGACTTCGAACTGTACCAAAACAAGGGCACAGTGGTCAACACGGTGAACTACGTGACCGGTTTTTACAATGTGGTCGCCACCCTGTACACCAATGAATCGGTTTCCACGACCATCTCACAGGTATACGTCTGGACGACGGACGACAATTATTCCACCTCGTCCAGTTCTGAGGCACTGGATCAGTTCGTAGCGTATCGAACCAGTTTTACGGGCGATCTGGCCCATTTGGTGAGTTTGGGCGGCAGCGGGCTGGGAGGCATTGCCTATCTGGACGTGTTGTGCGTACCCGGTTTCAATTATGCTTTCAGCGGCATCAACAGCACCTACCAGAATTTTCCGACCTATTCCTGGACCATCAACGTCGTGACCCACGAAATGGGCCACAACCTGTCGTCGCACCACACGCACTGGTGCGGCTGGGCGGGCGGTTGTATTGACAACTGCGGCCCAATCGCCGGTTATCCCCCGGAGGGCGGCTGCGCGGAAGGCCCGGAACCTGTCGACGGCGGCACGATCATGAGTTATTGCCACCTCACTTCCTTTGGCGTTAATTTCGACAATGGCTTTGGACCTCTGCCTGGCGACGCAATCCGGGCTGCGGTAACCGCAGCAGCCAGTTGTATTGCCGCTTCCTGCCCAAGCAGTTCCTGTAATCCGCCTACTGCGATCACGGTCACCAGCATCACCAATGTGTCCGCTATTGTCGGGTGGACTGCCGTGAGCGGCGCCACCAGTTACAACCTTCAGTACCGCGTATCGGGGTCTTCTGCCTGGACGACCGTGAACGGTGTCAGCAACCCGCATACGCTCAACAGTCTTAGCCCTTCTACGGTCTATGAAGTACAGATACAGAGTGTGTGTGGCGGAGGCAGTTCGCCTTACCGGGTGGGTGTGATTTTTAAAACGACGGCCTCTGCGTGTGCCGAACCGAATGCTCTGACCGCTACCAGTCCGACCACGAGTTCTATCGTACTCAACTGGACAGAAAATGGCACCGCTACACAATGGCAGGTCCAGTACGGCCTTCAGGGGTTCTCCCTGGGAGCGGGCACCACCGTAACAGTTAATGCGAAACCTTATACGCTGAACGGTCTGACCGGCGGCACCATCTACGACTACTATGTCCGCGCAGTCTGCGGCGGCTCTAACGGAAACAGCCAGTGGGTGGGCCCGCTTACCTTTTCTACTTCGCTGGTCAACGACGCTTCCAGCGGAGCCATTACGCTTACGGTAGATCAAGCCTGTCCCGGCTCTAACATTTATACCAACTTTGGAGCCACCACCACCGGCGGCGAATTTAATCCTACGACGGCCAATGGCGGCTATTGGGCAACGGGCATCAGCAACACCGTTTGGTTCAAATTCACGGCGCCTGCTTCCGGAACGGTGCAAATCACGACCGACATCAGCCCGATCGGTACGCTGGACGATACCCAAATCGCGCTCTACAACACGGCCAGTCCGACCACGATCAACCACCTGCTGGTGAGCCAGGAAGACGGCGGCCTGCTCGGCGACGGCTACAATGCGGTGGCCTACTACTGCGGCCTGACTCCAAGTACCACTTATTACATCCAGGTGGATGGCTGGAGCACGGCAACCGGCACTTTTTGCATTGAAGTCCACGAGACGCTCAGCCTGCCCAACCCCGGACAAACCTGCACGACCTACACCCAAACCAGCGTCAACGGCAATACAGCCCCCACCAAGTGGTTCAACATTTACACCAAGCCCGACGCCGGCAATATCGGCCTTCCGGTAGCGGCTGTCAAAACCAGCAACAACCTCGGCACGGTGACCGTCAAAAAGATCCGTTACACGTCCGTGCAGGCGGCTCCCAACGGCGTGAAATACATGCAGCGCTATTACAACATCACGTCGAGCCAGAACTCTGGCAGCGGCACAAAGCAGGTGCGGCTTTTTTACACGGACGACGAACTGGACAACCTGAAAAGCGCCGCCAACCAGCCTTCCGGCACCGCCGACGACCTGAACATCTCGCATTACGACGGCGCCAATGAAGACTGTACGCCCAACAACAACACGAGCAATGGCGCCACGCTCATTTCCAACGTCACGGCCACTTCCATCGGCAGTTCCGATATTTTTTACCTCGAATTTATATCTCCCGGTTTTTCCGAGATGGGTGCCATTTTTGGCACTACCCCACTCCCAGTCGAATTGCTTTTTTTCAATGGAAGCGCACAAGCCGACCGCAACGCCCTGCAATGGGCGACTGCCCTTGAAAAAGACCTGGCTGCTTTCGTGCTGGAACGTTCGCCCGATGGGCAAAGCCCGTGGGCTAAAATTGGGCGAGTAGCTCCTAAACCCGGCACGGCTTCGCAAAAAAACTACACCTTCGAGGATACCCGGCCGCTCGAAAGATCCTATTATCGCCTGAAAATCAGCGATCTGGATGGCTCTGAAAAATACACCCACATCGTTGCGCTTGAACGCCCTGCGCTCAGCGGCTTGCGCACCTTGCAGCCCAACCCGACCGATGACCTGCTCTTTGCCGAATACCAGGCTTCGGAAGAAAGCACCGCCACCTTCCGCGTCATTGGCGCAGATGGGCGCTTGCTGCTGGAACAAACCCTGGAACTCGTCGCCGGACAGAATATACTGCCTTTTGATGTGAGCGGCCTGCCGGCGGGGCTGTATTATTTTGCGGTACGCGGGGCAGGTGGGATGGCTTTTGTGAAAAAGTAGTGGTGGCATGGGATTGCAGGGTGGTGCGCACCCGTTTTCAAATTGAACCGGAGCGTTGTCAACTTTAAAAAAGTTGATAGCTCAGAATGCGTTGCCAAATTTGAGGACACTACTTTTGCCCGCCTATGGCACGACCAAAAAAAGAAGGCAGCACACCCGGCACCCCCGCCGGCGCATCCACGCCCCTGATGATGCAATACACGGCGGTGAAAATCAAGTATCCAGACGCGATCCTGTTGTTTCGGGTGGGCGATTTTTATGAAACCTTTGGAGAAGACGCGGTGAAAGCCAGCCGGGCGCTGGGCATCACCCTGACCAGCCGCAACAACGGCGGCTCCGACATCGAACTGGCAGGTATTCCCTACCATGCGATGGACCGCTATTTGCCGCGTTTGGTGCGGGCCGGTTTCCGGGTCGCCATCTGCGAGCAGATGGAAAAACCCATCCCGGGCAAGGTCGTCCGGCGTGCCGTGACCGAAGTGGTGACGCCCGGCGTGACCACCGACGACGCCCTGCTCAGCTACAACTCCAACAACTTCCTCGCCACCCTGGCCTACGGCCAAAACGAACGGCACGGGCTGGCCTTCCTCGATATTTCAACGGGTGAATTTTTTGTCTCCGAAGGCGATTCAGCCAGCATGGACAAACTCCTGCAAAGTTTCAAACCCGCTGAAATTGTGCTTCCGAGAAGCCGCGTCAAGGAGTTTGCAGCGATTTATGGCGACAAGTTTTACACGAATACGCTCGAAGACTGGATTTTCACGCGCGACTTTGCCCGCGAAAAACTGCTTACCCACTTCCAGACCCAGAGCCTTAAAGGTTTTGGCATCGAAGAATTGGATCTCGGACAAACCGCTGCCGGCGCTATCCTCCACTATCTCGCCGCTACGGAAAACAACCGGCTGTCCCACATCACAACCATCAGTCGGCTCCAAACGGAAAAATACGTCTGGCTCGACCGCTTCACCATCCGCAACCTCGAACTCATCGCCAGCAACCACGAGAATGGCACGTCGCTACTTCAGGTACTGGATCGGACCGTGTCGCCGATGGGCGCGCGCCTGCTGAAAAAATGGGTGCTGCTGCCGCTGACCAGTCTCCAGCAGATCCAGGAGCGGCACGAGGTCGTGCAGTTTTTTGTGGAAAATCCCGCATTTGCCGAAGAAATCGAACCGCAGATCCGCCACATCGGCGACCTGGAACGGCTCATGGCCAAAACTGCCGTTGGAAAAATCAACCCGCGCGAAGCCATGCAGTTGCGGCGGGCGTTGGTGGCGATTGGGGAGTTGAAACGGCGGTTTAGCACGCCCCTGCACCCCCACGAGGGGGGGAGTGGTTTCACCCCTGGCCTCCCTACAAGTGCCGCAGGGAGCGCTGCCCCCTCCCCCCTGGGGGGGCAGGGGGCAGCCGCCCTCCGCAAACTCGGCGAAGGCCTCAACCCCTGCCTCACCCTCCGCGAACGCATCGAACGCGACATCATGCCCGACCCGCCGCCCGACATCCGCAAAGGCGGCGCGATGGCCGACGGCTGCAACCCGGATCTGGATGAATTGCGCAGCATCGTGCGCAACAGCCGCGAATTGCTGCTCGCCATTCAGCAGCGCGAGATCGAACGGACGGGCATTACCAGTTTGAAGGTCGCATTCAACAACGTGTTTGGGTATTACATCGAGATCACCTCTAAGTGGAAGAATCAGGTGCCGCCCGAATGGACGCGCAAGCAGACCATCGCCACCGGCGAGCGGTACATCACGGAGGAACTGAAAGTGCTGGAATCCAAGATTCTGGGCGCCGAAGAGAAGATTCAGGAGCTGGAAGAAAAACTGTTTCGCGCCCTGGTGGAGGAGATCGGGCAATACATCCAGCCCATTCAGCACAATGCCCACCTGATCGCCCGGCTGGATTGCCTGCTGTCGTTTGCCAAAAGTGCGCAGAAAAACCACTACACCCGGCCCGAACTCGACGACACGACGCTGCTCGACATCCGCGAAGGCCGCCATCCTGTCATTGAGACCCAACTGCCTACCGGGGAGCAATACATCCCCAACGACGTCTACCTCGACAACGAATCGGTGCAGATCATCCTGATCACCGGTCCCAACATGGCGGGCAAATCGGCGCTGCTGCGACAGACCGCCCTCATCACTTTGATGGCGCAGATGGGCAGTTTCGTCCCGGCGGCCAGTGCCCGCATCGGACTGGTAGACAAGTTATTCACCCGCGTCGGCGCGAGCGACAACATCAGCGGCGGCGAGAGCACGTTCATGGTCGAGATGAACGAAACGGCGTTGATTATGAACAACATCAGCGACCGCTCGCTCATCCTGCTCGATGAGATCGGACGCGGCACCTCCACCTACGACGGCATCAGCATCGCCTGGAGCCTCGCCGAATACCTGCACGACAACGAGCGGGCGCGCCCCAAAACGCTGTTTGCCACCCACTACCACGAACTCAACGAACTCGCCGAAACCCACGAGCGCATCCACAACTTCCACGTCAGCACGAAGGAACTGGGCCATAAAGTGATCTTCCTGCGCAAACTCGTGCCGGGCGGCTCCAACCACTCGTTCGGCATCCACGTCGCCCGCATGGCCGGTATGCCGCCGGTGATCGTGGAACGGGCCAACGAGATTTTGAAAACGCTGGAAGAGAAGTCGGTGGAGGGGGATGGAGTCAGAGACAAAGGACAAGAGACAAAGGACAAAGGACAGGGGACAAGCGATAAGAGACAAGAGACGCAGGCTGATATGCGCAAAAAAGTGAAACGAATCGCTGCGCCGCTTCAACTTCACATTTTTGACGTGGATGATTACACGTTGAAGATTAAAGAGACGCTGCTCGGCCTCGACCTGAATACGATGACGCCGATGGATGCGCTGTGGAAGCTGAATGAATTGGTGAAGATTGCGGCGAAGAAATAAAAGTATGCGCCCCGCCCACCTTCTCCCTACGGTCGTTTTTGCTCAATTTGCGGGCACCTTACTTTGGTTCGCCGTAAACGCAGTACTACCCGCTTTGCAGCAACAATTCCCCGACGTTCAAAACTTTCTGCCGACGATGACCGCAGCGGTGCAGTTGGGATTTGTGACCGGGACGCTGTTGTCTGCCTGGCTGACTATAGCAGACTGGTTTTCGCCGGTGCGGGTGTTTGTAGTGTCGGCGGCGATTGCGGCTGCGCTGAATTTATTGTTGTTGACGGCCAGTAGCTTGTCAGGTCTTATAACCATCCGCTTCGGAGTCGGGTTCTTTCTGGCCGGCGTATATCCCGTGGGCATGAAAATTTGCAGCGACTGGTATGAAAAAGGTTTGGGAAAGGCGCTGGGCTATCTGGTCGGGGCGCTGGTGCTGGGCACGGCATTTCCACATTTACTGAACGCGCTGCCGGTCCATACAGATGGACGCTGGGTCATCGTGGCGACCTCGGGACTGGCTTTGTCGGGCGCGCTGTTCATGTTTTTGCTGGTCCGGGACGGGCCATACCGACGACCGACAGGCGGGTTCAATCCCCGGGCGTTGAGGCTGGTATTCAGGCAGCCGTTGTACCGGACTTTTGCATTCGGGTATTTCGGCCACGCGTGGGAGCTATACACTTTTTGGGCTTTCGTCCCGGTGCTGATCGGACTGTACAATCATGCGACTGGAAATACCTTGAACGTGTCAGTCTGGTCGTTCGGCATCATCGCTGCGGGCGCAATAGGTTGTGCATGGGGCGGCGAGTGGTCGCAGCGATGGGGAAGCGCCCGGCTGGCATTTTGGGCTTTGGTTATTTCCACTGCCTGCTGTTTGTTTTCACCGGCTATTTACTGGCTTTCTCCGCCCTTCTTTTTACTTTTTATGCTGGTATGGGGTATGATGGTCGTGGCGGATTCACCGCAATTCTCCGCGCTGATTTCTCAGAATGCGCTTCCTGAATACCGCGCGACTGCCATTACGGTGGTCAACAGCATCGGGTTTTTCATCACCGGCACTTATTGCAAAGGAGCGGGACTGACCAAAAACGGACGGAAAGTGAAATTGCCCGCCAAGACCGGCGACCGGGTTAGATTTGCCGCTCAACGCAACCACCCGCCGCATGATCCTCTCCCCCACCCGCCGCATCCGCAAAGCCTACTGGACTGCTTTCGTCGTTGCCATGAGTTATTTCTGGCTCTCGCTGCGGCGGCGGTTCCTAGGCTGTCTCTTATACACATCTGACGCTGCCGACGAATAGAGAGGTGTAGATCTCGGTGGTCGCCGTATCATTAA
>ENA-ORBV01008615-ORBV01008615.1-microbial-mat-metagenome-genome-assembly--contig:-NODE-8615-length-17063-cov-7.792005_pt1 | contig 17063 bp, 12 predicted proteins | sample MGYA00237777_ERZ505514 | MGnify/ENA primary metagenome ERZ505514 (study PRJEB26160, sample SAMN06269048) | microbial mat metagenome | isolation source: Oligotrophic lake microbial mat | place...
CCCCGGGGAGTTCCCGCCACTCGGCCGGGGTGCGGGGCGGGGTGGGGCGCGCGGCGACGGTCTGCGCGAGGCGGTGGAGATTGCGCGCGCGCGAATAATAGCCGAGGCCTTCCCAAAGCTTGAGCACCTCGGCTTCCGAGGCGGCGGCAAGCGCGGCGAAGTCGGGGAAGGCGGCCAGCCAGCGGGCGAAGTAGGGGAGCACCGTTTTCACCTGCGTCTGCTGCAGCATGAACTCGCTGACGACCGTTTTGTAGAGGGAGGGCGTTTCCCGCCACGGCAGGCGGCGGGCATGGGCGCGATACCAGGCGATCAGGACTGCGGAAAAATCCGCGCCGCGCCCGGCGAGGGCGGCGGCGTTGCGGGCGGCGGAAGTTTTGCGTGTCATCGGCGGAGTTTTTGTAACACTCCGCGCTCTCATGGCCAACCGTGGCGAACCTGCCGAGGAAAAACCCAAGAAGCTCAGCACTTATACCATCAAGCTCGACGACGCGCAGATGGAGAAACTGCGCGTCCTCTGCGTGGCGCGGCAGTGGGAGCTGTTCGAGGTGCCCTACGCGCGTTTCGCCTTCCGCGGCGCCAACGTGAACATCACCGCCTACGACAAGCGCAAGGTCGTCGTCATCGCGGGGAAAGGCACGGAAGAGTTCGTCTCGATGACACTCGAGCCCGAGATCACCATGGCCGCCAAGCTCGGCTACGACGAAGTGCTCAATCCCGATTGGTTCGAGACCCACGCCGGCCTCGATGAGAGCGGCAAAGGTGACTTTTTCGGCCCGGTCGTCGCGGCCACCGTCATTGCCGACAAGGGCATGATCGACACCTGGCGCGAGGCCGGGGTGCAGGACTCCAAGAAGATCGTCGACAACCAGATCATCCGGCTCGACGCGTTGATCCGCGGCACCAAAGGCGCCGTCGTCGAGGTCTGCTACTGCCGCACGATGGCGCGTTACAACGAGCTGATGGGCCGGCCCGGTGCGAACCTCAACCGCTTGCTCGCATGGCAGCACGCGACCGCGCTGGGCGACGCCCTTGCGAAACGCCCGGTGCCGTGGGGACTGCTCGACCAATTTACCGAGCAGCCGCTCGTGCAGCGGGAGCTGACGAAGAAAGGCGTGCAAAACTTCGAGCTCCGCATGCGCACCAAGGCGGAATCGGATCCGGTCGTCGCCGCCGCCTCCGTCGTGGCGCGCGCCGAGTTCATCCGCGCGATGCACGCGCTTTCAAAACAGTTCGGCGACAAACTGCAAAAAGGCGCGGGTCCCCTGGTGAAAATCCAGGCCGACCAGATCATGCAAAAGTTCGGCGTCCGCGCGCTGGGAGATTTTGCCAAGCTGCATTTCCGCACCGCCTATGAAGTTGTCTCCGCCGCCGGCAAACTCGACGAGTTGCCGCTGAAGCCGCCGCCGCCCCGGATGGAGTGGTGAGGCGTCGCCCCGCACCCGGCATGGCCAAGCGTCGTCAGTTGCGCAGTTTCGACCTGAAGCAGGTCGAGGGAGTCACGGGCCTCATCGGCGTCGACGAGGCCGGGCGCGGCGCGCTGGCCGGCCCGGTGGTCGCCGGGGCGGTGCTGGTGTCGCGGGAGTTTTTGGCGAGCCGCTGGGCCGATGCGAACGCCCGGCGGATCAACGACTCGAAATTGTTGTCGGCCGCCGAACGCGAGGCGCTCTGGGCGGACTTTGAGATATTGGCCGCCGAGGGAAAAATCCACGCGCACTATGGCGCGGCCGAGGTCGGCGAGATCGCGCAGTTCAACATCCTCGGCGCCACCAAGCTCGCGATGCGCCGCGCGCTCGAGGGCATTTACCCGCCCGGCGCCTTCGCCCGGAAGACCGAACCCGATCTTTTCACCGCGCCGGAGGAAGTCGCGACGTTCCGGCCGACGGTTTCGGCCCGGGTGCTCGTGGACGGTCTGCCTCTGCGGGCGTTTCCCTATCCGCACACCGCGATCGTCTCGGGCGACGCCCGTTCCCTCTGTATCGCGATGGCCTCGATCGTCGCCAAGGTCACGCGGGACCGCCTCATGGTCGCGCTCGACGCGGAATTTCCCGGCTACGGGTTCGCCGTCCACAAGGGCTATGGCACGGAGGAACACCGTGAGGCGGTCCTGCGTCTCGGCCGCACCCCCCAGCACCGCGAGATGTTTCTGCGCAAACTGCTCGCGGGCCGCGTCGATCCCGACCAGATGGACTTCCTCGGATGATTTCCGATTGCGGATTGCGGAGCGCGGAGTGCGGATTGCTTCAATCGCCCTACGCGGATGCTTTCGGTCTTTGAAAATCCGCACTCCCCATGGCTGCCAAGAAAAATTCCTCACTCGACCGGGTCCTCGGGCGGATCGACACCCTCGACTCGGTCAACCTCGCCAACCTCGTCCAACGGCTCGCCCGCGAACGGGGCTTGCTTGAGGAGATCTTTAACACCCTCCAGGAGGGCGTGCTCGTCGTCACGCTCGACGGGGAGATCGACTACGCCAACGATGCCGCGCACCGGCTCATCGGCTTGGGCGAGGATGAACTCGCGGGCCAGATCCTCTGGCGGCTCGTCCCCGGTCTCCGCCCCTCGCTCGGAAGCGCGCTCGAAGACGACACCGCCGCCGCGTTGCCGGTCGTGGCGCGCGAGTTCGTCCTCACCTACCCGGAGCCGCGCACGGTGCGCCTCTACATGGTGCCGTTTCGCGGCGAAAGCCGGGGCGATCAGCGGCGGTTTGCCGTGATTCTATCCGATGTCACCCGCGACAAGCAGGCGACCGCGCAACAACTCGAGGACGAGCGCACGTCGTCGATCTTGCTTTTGGCCGCCGGGGTCGCCCACGAACTCGGCAATCCGCTGAACTCGCTCACGATCCATCTCCAGCTTATCGAGCGTAAGCTCAGGAAGCTGAAGGCATCGAAGGAGGTCGATTCGTTGACCGAGTCCCTTGGCGTTTGCCGGGCCGAGGTCACCCGCCTCGACGGAATCATCAGCAACTTCCTCGATGCCATCCGCCCGCGGCCCCCGGATCTGGCCGAGCTCGATCTGGGCGAGTTGCTGACCGAGGTGTTGCGCTTTCAACAGCGTGAGTTTGCGGATCGCCGCGTGACCGTCGAAGCCGAGGCGCTCGGGGCGCTGCCCACGGTCATGGCCGACCGCAACCAGATCAAACAGGTGTTTTTCAACATCAATAAAAACGCCCTCGAAGCGATGGCCCCGGGCGGCCGGCTCAAGATCCGCGCGCGCGCCGACGACGATTCGGTCTTTCTCCTCTTCGGTGACAGCGGCAGCGGCATCAAGCAGGACGACCTCGTCCGCCTCTTTCAGCCCTACCACACGACGAAGCCCGGCGGCCACGGCCTCGGCCTCATGATCGTGCAACGGATTCTTCGCGAACACGGCGGGCAGGTCGGGATCGAAAGCAAGGAGGGCATTGGCACGGTCGTAACCCTGCAATTCCCCCGCAAAGACCGTCGCGTGCGCATGCTGGGCGGCGGCCGGCCCGCGTGACGCCCCTCGCTGCCGGCGGCGCGGCGGGCACGGGAAAGATTGCCTCACCCTCCGCCCAACGCCATCGGAATGTCGTGTATCTTTAGCCGGCGCTCTGCGTCTGGCTGGGAGACGCAATGAACACGAAATGGAATCCACCCAGCCGACTCCCTCGGTCGACCTTATCCGCCGCGTGCAACGCGGCGATCCGGACGCCCAGCGCGAGCTCATCGTGGCCTACCAGCACCGCATCGCCGGATTCGTCTACGCCGTCGTCGGTCGCAGCGATGCGATCGAGGATATCACGCAACTCGTCTTTATCAAATTGGTCCGGGCTATCGCAGGCCTGCAGAAACCGGAGCAGTTTGAGTCGTGGCTTTTCCGGCTCGCGCGCAACACCTGCATCGATCACCTCCGCCGGCAGAAACTCCGCCGGATCTTCACGCCTTTCGCCCCCGAGCACGAAAACGTGCCCGAGCCTGCGGGTGCCGTCGGTTCCGAGGAACTCGATGCCCTCCGCCACGCGCTCGATCAACTCCGCCCGCAGGACCGCGCCCTCCTCGCCCTCGTGCAGGAAGGCCGCAGCCACGCTGAAATCGCCGTCACCCTCCGCTCCACTGTCGCGGCGGTGAAGGCCCGCCTTCACCGCGCCCGGGAGCACCTGCGCGAACACTACCAAGCCCACCATGAAAACTGAAGACCAAGTCTGGACCGAACTCCGGCGCCACGCCTCCGCCCAACTCCGCCCCGGCTTTGCCGACCGCGTCCTGCGCGCCGCCCGCGCCGGTGCCGAGGCCGCGCCATCCCTCCTCGGTATCTTTTCCCTGAGCGCAGCCACGGCGATCATCTGCCTGGCCGTCGTCTCGCTCTACCGCTCGGCCAACCAGAATCCCGTCGAGAGGGACGATATCGTCGCCGGCTGGGAAAAAATCGCCGCCGACTCGGACGAGTTCGCCGCCAAATGAGGACCCAATCCCGCGTTCTGATCGCCGGACTCACCGTCGCCGTCTTCGGTGTCGGTTTGGCCGCCGGTCTCTGGGTCGAGCGCGCCCGGCCTCTGCCCGCGCCGCCGGCGCCCTTGCTCGCCGAATTTTCCGCCCAGCGCTTCCCCTCGACCGCCGAAGTCCGCGCGGCCGCGCCCGCGCGCGCTCCGCTCAATCGCGCCCAACTCGCCGCCGAGATCGAACGCCTGCGCCCGCAAATCGAAGACTACCGCCGGCGCATCGACGCCCTCGACGCCGAGTTTGACCGCGATCTTGCCGCGGTGCTGACGCCGGAGCAGCAGAAAGATTATCTCGCCGCCCAGCGGCGCCGCGCCGAACGCATGTCCAAGACCGCCGCCGCCGTCGCCGCCGCGCCCGAGCCCTTCACCGACGAGGAAATCGAACAGCTCCGCCAACGCTCGCTCTTCGGCGTCCTCTGGATGGTCGCGCCTTCGATGAAGTTCGACGGTCTCGTCAAGGATCTCAAAATCGACGCCGCCCAGCAGGCCAAGGCCCGCGAACTCCTGCGCGCGCGGCGCGAGAAGTTCCTAGCCATCGTCGATTCTACGCCGCCGCCGAGCATCATGCTGAGCCGCCTCGCCCCCGCCGCGCAGCGCCTCGCTACCAAGCCCGCGAAGTAGCGGCGGCCGCCGCCGGGCTTGACCGCCCGTGCCCCCAGCCTGTGAATCCTCCCATGGTTCCCAGCGTGCTCATCGTCGACGACGAGAAACACACCCGCGAAGGTCTGCAGCAGGCGCTGGCCGAGACCTACGACGTGTCCATCGCCGCCAGTGCGGACGAAGCGTTTAATCTTCTCGATTCCCAGCCCTTTGACGTCGTCCTGACCGACCTCCGGATGCCCGGAAAATCCGGCCTCAAGGTTATCGACAAGGCCCTTGCGCTCCCGCAACGCCCGGCCGTCCTCATGATGACGGCCTACGGCAACATCGAAACCGCCGTCGAGGCCATGAAGCGCGGGGCGGTCGATTTCCTGACCAAGCCCGTCAACATCGAGCGCCTCGAGGTCCTCATCCAGCGCGCCCTCAAGACCAAGACCCTCGAGGTCGAGGTCCGGCAGCTCCACGAGCGGCTCGATGAGAAATTCAGCGTCAGCGGGATCGTGGGCCATTCCGACGGCCTCACCGCCGTGCTCGACCGCGTGAAGCTCGTCGCGCCCTCGCGCGCCACCGTGCTCATCGAGGGCGAGTCCGGCACCGGCAAGGAACTCATCGCCCAGGCGATCCACCAGGCCAGCCCGCGCGCGCGCGCGCCGTTCATCGCGGTCCATTGCGCCGCGCTTTCGGAAAACCTCCTCGAAAGCGAACTCTTCGGTCACGAGCGCGGCGCCTTCACCGGCGCCATTGAGCGGCGCATCGGCCGCTTTGAATCCGCCGTGGGCGGCACGCTCTTTCTCGATGAGATCGGCGAAATCTCCCTCTCCACGCAGGTCAAGCTCCTGCGTTTCCTCGAGACGAAATCGGTCGAGCGCGTCGGTGGCTCCAAACCGATCGAGCTCGACGTCCGCCTCGTCGCCGCGACCAACCGCAACCTCGAGGGCCTCGTCCGCGCGGGCAAATTCCGCGAGGATCTCTTTTTCCGGCTCAACGTCGTCCGCATCGAGCTCCCGCCGCTCCGCACCCGCGCCGACGACATCCCGCCGTTGCTCGCGCATTACCTGAAGATTTTCTCAGAGGAAAACGGCCATCCCCCGCTTACGCTGGAGCCCGGCGCGATCACCACGCTCAAGGCCTACGCCTGGCCCGGCAACATCCGCGAACTCCGGAATTTTTGCGAAAACGCCGTGGTCCTTCGTCGGGGCGGCAAGCTCACCGAATACGATCTCGAGCCCAAGTTCCGCCAGCCGGCCGGAATGTCCCCGGCGGTGCCGGGCGGCGGGGAGAATTCCGCGACGACCGCGCCTTCGCTCTCGGTCGCGGACAACGAGAAGCACCTGCTGCGGGAGGCCCTGATCAAGTCGCGCGGCAACCGCACCAAGGCCGCCGGGATGATGGGCGTCAGTCGTCGCACCTTGCATCGCAAGCTCGCCCAATGGCCCGAACTCGACGTGACCGACAAATGACGGCCGCGCCCGGGCTGGATTCCGGCGGGTCGAACAGGTTTTTCCGGCGGGCCGGTCGCATCCCCGAAGCGCGCGTATGAGCATCCGCCCCCGCACGGCGCAGGAGTTTATCCATTGGCTCGAGCTCGGCGCCGGCGCGCGCTGGATCCGGCTCGCCGCCGTCCTCGCCGGCACCCTCGTGCTTTCGCTGCTCGTGGCCTGGAAACAGTTTCACGGGCCCGTCAGCGAACGCACCCTCGTGCAGGCCGATGTCGGCCGCCAACTCGCCCGCGGCGAAGGGTTCACCACGCTCGTCAATTATCCGCAGACGGCGGCTTTCCTGCGTGAGCGCGGCGTCCGTTTCGATCCGACCCGGCCCTATCCCGAGCTGCATCAGGCGCCGCTCTACTCCGTCGTGATCGCGGGCGCGCTCCGCCTCCTGCCGGCATCGGTGCGGGGGGAGTTGTTTGCGCGTGCGCCGCAGCCGCCCGACGGGTTTGCGGCCGATTATTTTCTTCTCACCCTCAACGTCGTCCTGCTCTGGGTTGCGGCGTGGCTGACCTTTCTGCTCGCGCGCCGGCTCTTTGGCCCCCCGGCCGGCTGGCTGGCCGCCCTCGGGCTGCTCCTTTCGGTTTCGCTTTGGCAGCAGACGGTGGCGGTCAACGGCACGCCCTTGGCGATGGTCCTCGGTTTGCTGGCCTTTCATGCCTGGCTGTCGGTCGAGGAAGGCTCCGCCGAGTTTGGCCGGGCCGGCCGCGTGGCGCTGGTCGTGTTGGGCGCGACCTGCGGACTCTTGTTTTTGACCGACTATCCGGCCGGGGCGCTCGTCGCGGTCGCGTTCGCGTATCTGGGCTGGCGCCATACCGGACGGGCGCGGTGGATGGCCATAGTTTGGGTCGCCGCGAGTTTCATAGCGGTGATCAGTCCGTGGCTGCTCAGGAATGTCGCGCTGACCGGTTCGCCGTTGGCGCTCGCGCAGCAGGACCTCGCGTTGAAGGCGGGCGACTCGACGGCGGAACCCGCCGTGTTCCGCGCGACGTTGGCGGCCACCGGCCCGGAGCTTTCGTTCAACAAGCTTGGCAACAAGATCCTCACGGCCTTGCAGGAGACGATGAAGAACCGGCTATGGTCCGGCGGCGCCTTTTGGTTCGCGGCGTTCTTCATCGTGGGCTGGCTCTATCCGTTCCGCGCGCCGGCGGCGAACCGTTTGCGCTGGGCTTTTACGGGCGCCTTCGCGGTCTTGCTGGTCGCGCAGGCGGCGCTTGATTCGGGCGAAGGCGAACGGCTGGTCACGGCATGGTGCGCTCCGCTCATGATCGTGTTCGGGGCCGGCTTTTTCTTCGTGCTGCTCGGCAGCAATGCGACGCTCGCCGCGTGGCCGCGCGCCGCGGCTTTCTGCCTGCTGCTCTTGCAGGGCCTGCCGTTGGCGCACGATGCCTTTGAGCCGCGGCGAATCCATTTTCAGTATCCGCCCTACTTCCCCGCACTCTTCGCCGGCATGAGGCAGGAGTTGCAGCGCCGCGACGCCCTCGTTCGCTTCGGCCTGATGGCCGATGTCCCGGCGGGGGTGGCGTGGTATGGTCAGGCGCGGGCGTGGGCGCAGCCGCCGAGGCTGCGCGACTTTTACGCCATCACCTTGGAACAGCCGATCGGAGAGTTGCTGCTCACCCCGCGCACCCTCGACCGGCCGTTCTTCTCGGAACTCAATGCCCGGCCCTTGCTCCCCGGTGCGCTCAGCTCGGTGCCCAATCGGTTCGGCGAGTGGGGCGAGGTCTACGCCGGCCTGCTGACCGGACAGTTGCCGCGCGAGTTTCCGCTCGGGGCGCCCCAGAAATTGGCCGAGAATCTCTACGTGCTGCTCAATCCCGCACTGCCGCCATTGCGGCGCTAGGGCCCGGCCGGCTTCGTTCGGGCGCATCTGCCGAGTTGAACCAAGCATCGCCCCGCCTTTGTAGGCCGCTCGCTTGCGAGCGCTCAACGACCGGAGCGCTCAACGACCCGAGCGCTCGCAAGCGAGCTGCCTACCGCCAGCCGGCAGATGGACCCCTTCGTTCCGCCGAGGGAAAATGCCATTGCCTCACCCGGTTTCCGTAGAAAAACTAGGGTCCTAGTCCAACGCACGCTTTCCCTTCCCTTATTCTAACCATGACTTCCTCGCGGTTTCTTCGGTTTATTGGTCCCGGGATGTTTTGTTTTGCGGTCGCCCAGGCCGGCTACGCGCCGGTGCCCACGACCGACACGGGCAAAGTCTTTACGCTCAGCCTTGGCGCCGGGGTCACGCGGGACACCAATCTCTTCGGCTCGTCGCAAAATGCGATCGAGAGCATGGTTTACCGCCTCACGCCCAAGGCCGCCTACGCCGCCTCGGTGACCGACCAGACGTTCGTATCCGCCTCCTATCAGCTGACCGTCGACCAGTTCGACAATCGCCCCGGGGAAAAGACGCTCTACAGCCACGATCTCATCGCGCGGCTGGCCCATGCGTTTTCCTCGGCCACCAATCTGAGTTTCACCGAGGTGTTCGTCGTGGCCAAGAATCCCGAGGCGCTGCTCGCCGGCATTCCCGTGAACACCGACCAGTCTTTCCAGCGCAACCAGTTTGACGCCGTCTTCGTCACCGCCCCGTCGAAAAAAACCGGTCTGACGGTCAAGGCCCGCAGCATTTATTTTGATTATCGCAGCGCCGCTTTGGGCCGAAGTCTTGATCGCACGGAGAATCTCTTCGGTGTGGCGGGCGATTTCGCCGTGCTTCCCGAGGTCAAGGCCGTCGCCGAATACCGGCACCAGGATGTGACCTACAAAAACTCCAGCGACACCAAGGACAAGAAATCGGATTTGCTCCTGGCCGGCGCCGACTACGCGGCCGGTCCGAAACTCTCGGCGAGCACCCGTCTCGGGGTGGAGTTTCGCCGCCGTTCCACCGAGCGGAGCAGCACCGTCCCCTACGCGGAATTCTCCGGGAAGTATGACTACGCGCAGGGCGCCTTCGTGAGCGCCGGCTACGTTTCCACCTTGGAAGAAGCATCCGATGTCGTCCGGTTCACCGATACGCGGGTCAACCGGTTCTTCGTAAATCTCCAGCATCCGCTCACCCCGCGCATCATAGCGTCGGGCTCGGTCACCTTCGAGCCCTCGCAACTGCAGGGGCGGCGCGGCCAGAGCAATCTCGACGAGGAGACGGTGCGGCTGGGTGCGGCCCTGACCTACGTGGCCGCGAAAAACTGGTCGCTCGCCGCGACCTATGATTACGACCGGATCTCCTCCGATGATGCGGCCCGTAAACAGGAGCGGCATCGCGCGGGCCTCAGTGCGACCTACGCCTACTGAACGGCCGGTTACGCCATCGCCCGCCGCCCGATGACTTTTTCCGCCGCCAGCAAAGACAGCGCCTCGCTGGCAGACTTTATCCGCATTCTGCGGCAGCGGCAGGCGCTCGTCTGGCTGATCCTGGGCGTCGTCATGGTGACGACGGTGGTCGTGACCGCGCTCCTGCCGAGTTGGTATCTCGCGACCACCAAGGTCCGCGTCGAAAAACCCGAGGGCGAGATGAAGCTGTTCTCGGCTCAGGCCAGCGGCGCCTACGACCCGTTTTTCCTGCAGGATCAGTTCAAGATCATGCAGTCGGAGAAGATTCTCTACCCCGTGATCGCGAATCTCGGCCTCGGCGCCAAACTCGCCGAGAGCCTCGGCGCGCCCGGCGTCGTGCTGCCGCGGGCGACGACCTACCGTTACCTCGTCAACAAGATGCTGCGGATCGAGTCCCAGCGCAGTTCCTCGCTGATCGAGATCAACATCTATTCGCAGGACCCCGGCCTCGGCGCCGACATCGCCAACGAAATCGCCCGCGTCTATTCCGAGGATCGCATCGCGCTCGCCACTTCCGAACAGCGCGAGGGCTTCGCCAAACTCCGTCAGGAACTCGTCATTCAGGAAGCGGCCGTCTCCGCCCAGCGCGACCGCGTCGAGAAGCTCCGCAAGGATCTCAATATTTCCGGCGTCGATCTCAACGCCCGCTACTCCGACATGGAGATCGAGACCCTGCGGCAGATGCAGAACTCGATGATCGCGCTCAGTGTCGACGCCATCGGCCGGCGCACCCGCTGGGAACGTTTCCGCAGCATCCCCGTCGAGGACCGGATCGGGCTCGTCAACTCCGAGCTGATTCCCGACCAGAACATCCAAAATCTCCTGCAGGCCTATCTCGTGGCCGACCAAAAACTCACCCAGCTCAAAGGCCGCCTCGGCGAGGCCCACCCCGACCTCATCGCCGCCGTGGACAACCGCGCCAAGATCAAGGAACAGCTCGATGCCCAGCTCCGCGGCTACGAAAGCTCGCTGGAGATTTCCTACAAGGAGGCCGACTCCCGCGTGACCGAACTGAAGCGTCAGCTCGCCCAGGCCAAGGTCGACCAGATCCTCTCCGCCCGGGACCGGATGCGACCCTTCGAGGAAGCCGCGCAGAAACTCGACGACGAGACACGCCTCCTGACCACGCTCAAGCTCACCCTGCGCCAGCGCGAAATCGATTTCCAGGTGCCGAAGCGCACGATCGAGATTCTCAATACCGCCGAGCCCGCACGTTTTCCCAGTCGCCCGAGCTGGCCGCTCAATCTCGCCTTCGCCGGGCTGTTCGGCGTCGTGCTGGCGGTGGGGACGGCGGTGCTCCTGGAATATTTCGACACGAGTTTTCGTAACGTCGCCGACGTCGAGACCCGCCTGCGCCTGCCCGTGCTCGGGATCATTCCTTTCCAAAGCGATCCGCTCGCCCACGCCGCCGATCCCGATCCGGCCGACGCCGAGCCGTATCGGGTCCTGCACACCAATCTCAACCTGGCGCTGCCGCCGGGCCAAGCCGCCTGCCTCGTCGTCCTCTCCGCCGGTCCCGGCGAAGGCAAGAGCACCACGCTCCACCGCCTCGCCCGCATGATGGCCGCCGGCGGCGAACGCGTGATCCTCATCGACGCCGATCTCCGCCGGCCCGTGCAACACCGCCTCGCCGATCGTCCGAAGTCGCCGGGCCTGAGCGAGCTCCTCACCGGCGCCCAGACGCTCGACACCGTGGTGCAAGCGCAGATTGCCCCCGGACTCGACTTCATCCCGAGCGGCGGTGCGCCGCATTTCACGTTGAGCATGGTCTATGCGAGCCGCCTCCGCGAGCTGATCGCCACCCTGCGCGGTCGCTACGACAAGATCCTGTTCGATTCTCCGCCGATCATCGGGGTCAGCGACGCCAGCGTGCTCGCCGGTGCGATGGACGGGGTTGTCCTCCTCATCCAGCACCGGCGTAATCCCGCCGCGATGGTCCTGCGCGCGCAGCAGATCGTGGCCGGCGTGAAGATTCCCCTGCTGGGCGTGGTCTTGAATCAGGTGCCGCCCCGCTCCGGCGAGGACTACGGTTACTACACGCACAACTACGCTTACTACAGCGACGGCCAGCACTCGACCCGGCCGGCCCGTTCCGACTCGAAGGGTAAACCGTCACAGGCCGAAAAGCTCGTTCTCGGCGAGTCCGACGACCGGAGGGCGTAGTCGTGGCTGTCGATTCCCTCGCGCGAAGAGCTGTAGGGCGGAAGAGGAAGTGGTCTCGGTTCGTTCGTGCTGCGGCGGTGGGAGCGCAAGGCATCGGCATGATTGCCCTGGCTCAACTCGGTTGCATCGGCGCGGCGGAGCGCACCGCGTTGCGGATCGTGGGATCGGATGTGCTGGGTGCCGATTTCACCCAACGCCTTTTCGCGGCCGGCTCGCAGGCCCGGCTCAACCTGCACGTCACCCTCGACGGGAGCCTGCCGGCGGCCGGCCGGCTCCAACAAGGCACCGCCGATGCCGGGTTGCTGATTCTCGCGCCGGGATCGGCGACTTTTCCGGTGGGGTTTCGACGTGTGCCGCTGGCTTACTTTGCCGTGGCGGTCGTTGCGGCCGCAGAGAATCCCCTGGATCGAATCACGCCGGGCCAACTCACCGCGGTGTTTGGCCCGCGGGAGACAGCGACCGCCCCACGCTGGGGCGACTTGGGTTTAGCCGAGCCTTGGGCGACGCGGGCGATCAGCCTGCACGCGCCGGCGCCGGCCGGCGGATTGGCGCATGACCTTTTTCGCCATCTCGTCCTCGGTGGCCGGCCTCTCCGCGATACGGTCGTCCTGCACAAGGAAGGCGGACAAGCCGTTGCGCCGGCGGTCGCCGCCCGCCCGGGCGCGATCGGATTCCTCCCCGCGACGGACGCCCTGTCCGCCGGACTGAAGATCTTGGCTGTCGGCGTCACCGAGTCCTCGCCCGCGTTCCGACCGGAAGCGCGGGCGCTGCACCTCGGTCGCTATCTCCTCCGGCTGCCGCTCGAACTCGTCTATCGCGAGACAGCATCCCCGGAGCTGGCGGCCTTCCTCCAGCTGGCTTTGGGCGAGCAAGGGGCGGCGCTGTTTGCTTCCTCGGGTTTGATTCCGAGCCCGGCTGAGGCCCGCGCTGAGGCCTTGGCGGGGTTGCGTTTGACGTCGGAAATTCTACCGATTGCGGGGAAAAAATAGCAGTTGACCGGGCGGGTTCCCGGCCTACTTCTTGCCCCTTAGTTTGCGGGTGTAGCTCAGTTGGTAGAGCACTTCCTTGCCAAGGAAGATGTCGAGAGTTCGAGTCTCTTCGCCCGCTCCATTTTAGAAAAGCGTCCGGTGCTGTCACCGGGCGCTTTTTTCTGCCCTAATGCGACAATATCGAGGGGGTTACGCAGGTCAAAATTTTGACATGAAGCGACAGGCGGCGCCACGCCGAGACCCGCCGCGCCCCCTGTTTGTGCATCCCCGTGTGCATCCCCGTGTGCATCCAATTTCGGGGTTTCTTGCGACTTGGGGTGCGCGATTGGGGTGTTCGGTAGACTCAATGACGGCAGCCGGGCCGTCTCAGCGATCAGGGGTAACTGGGCGACGTCGGTGTATACGCCCATGGTGAGTTTCATGTCGCTGTGGCGCATCAGCTCCATGGCAACCCGAGGCGAGACGCCAGCAGCGGCCAGCATCGTGCCATAAGTCTTCCGCAACCCGTGCAAGTCGATCCGTCGGCCCCGAGCGTCCTCAAACGGGATTCCGGCTGCCGCCAGGTCGCGCTTAAACGTGGGAATTCTTGGCATCTGACCGCGGAAAACAAAGTCCTCGGGCTTGGCGTCAGCAGGCCGGAAGCTACGCAACGTGGCGGCAAGTTCCGGGCGGAGGTAATGGACCGATTCCTTGCGGTTCTTGGAGATGGAGGAGGGCACCCGGACAAACGGCTGGGTATCGTCCAGTTTGAAGTCGTCCCACTTGAGGCCGTTCATCTCGGCCCGGCGCAATCCCGTGTAGACGATCGTCTGGTAAACGACGGCGCGATGGCGTGGGGAGGTAGTGAGGAGGTGCTGCACTTCCTGAACCGAGAGCGCCCGCCGGAAGCTACCGACGTGGGGATTGGAGACTTTGCGAACTTCACCCAGCGGATCGGCGGTAATGAGGCGAGTCCGCTTCATCCAGAGCAACATCGTGCGCATCGAACCGAGCAAGTCGTTCACCGTCTTCGGCAGAAGTCCGCTGCGCTCCCGCCAGATGATAAAGGTTGGGGCGGTGACGTCGCGGAGTGTCTGCCAACCGCAACGCGAGAACAGCTTGGGCAGACTGTGGCGGTATTTATTCAGGGTATTCGTTGAGAGCTGCGCGGAAATGCAGGCGGCCATGAAATCAACGTGATGGTCCATGAGCGACGTGTGTTGGGCTTCGCGTGCGGCGCGGGGCACTCCGACCCCATGGGCCTCGCGCTCCAAGTCGGTGACGAGTTCGCGCAGCTTCTGATCGGCGACACGCTTGTCGGTCACGTGCAGTGGAAAATACCGGGCCTTCGACCAGCCCTCGAGTCGGATGCGCGCGGACCAGAGGCGCGACTTTTCCCCATTCTTGTGGGGATGGAAAATGAAGGCGATCATGACGCTTGGATTTTGTCGCCCCTTTCGCGGCAGAGCTGGTCGAGGTAGCGGGATAGATCGCTGCAGAGAACCCGCGACGAGCGCCCGATCTTGACGGGTGGGGGAAACGCGCCGCGCGAGATCAGGCGTTCGAGGGTTCGTTTCGAAATGGACAGGCGTAGTGCTGCCAACGGCAGCGTGAGCAGTTCGCGATGATCGGAAGCGGGCGGCGACGCCTGCGACGAGGGATGGGATACGGACGACAATACGGATGATCTCATGACGATGAAGGATTCAGTTTTTCGAACCTTCGCGTGCGCCGTTACAACGGTCGCCGCCTGCAATGCGAAGCCGGGTGAAGCAGGCGAAACGTGAGCCTTCTTAGCCCAGAATGCGTTCCAATGACGCTGTCGGAAACCTGCCCAGTCCCTACTGAAGGTCAATTCCAGCGTAGCACTTTTGATCGGCTGCAAACGTTTCCCTCATCAAGCCTTCAAAATGGCCTAACTTTGCGAAGAGTTTTTCTCCGAAGTTTCTCAAACGCCAATGATGCAAAATCAGTTTATCTCACGCAGAAAATGAGCGGCACCAGCCGCATGATCTATCTATCCAAGTCTGAACACGCCACCCCTAGCTTGCGCTAGGAATCCGTCGCTACACCACCACTACGCCACCATCCGACCACTACTTCGCCACTACTACATCCTGGGCCGTTTCCGGCACGATTACTTGGTTGTTTCGGCACCGTTGCAAGTGGCCGCACTCAGCGCGCCGAGGACGTTGAGCATTTTTTCCATCTCCGTGTCCGCGTCGTGCCACCAGTCGGTGGACCAAATGCGATGGAGTTTCCAACCGAGGCCTTCGAGGATCATCTGACGGAGTTTGTCGCGGTCGCGGGCGGTGGCCGCGCGGTGGTAGGTCGCTCCGTCGCATTCGATGCCGAGCAGGTAACGACCCGGCGCGGACGGATCGACGACTGCCAGGTCGATGCGGTAGCCGGAACAACCGACTTGGTGATGCACGTCATAACCGGCTTTTCGGATACGGTCGGCGACCATCTTCTCGAACTCGGAATCCGCTTCGGCCTCGCCGGACGAACTGGTCGCGGCGGCGAGCGCCTTTGGGCCACGACCGGCATAATCGAGGAAGTATTTGAGGTCGCGCACGCCTTTGGCGCGGGTGCGGGTGAGGTCGATCTGGTCGGCGCGCAATCCGCTGTAAACGAGCACCTCGTGTTTGGCGCGGGTCACGGCGACGTTGAGCCGGCGTTCGCCGCCGTCGCGATTGAGCGGACCGAAGTTCATCGAGACTTTGCCGGATTCGTCAGGGCCGTAGCAGATTGAGAACAAGATCACGTCGCGCTCGTCGCCCTGCACACTCTCTAGGTTTTTGACGAAAACTGGTTCGCCTTCCACCGGCGGCTCGTCGCCGAAGTGAAGTTCGATTTCCGGATGTTCGCGCCGCTTCTGGTCGAGCAAGTCCTCGACGAGTTTTTGCTGTGCCTGGCTGAAGGTGACGACGCCGAAGGAACGGCGCGGGCCGTCTGTCTTGCGCAGGCGAGCGACCAGATCGTCCACCAAGGCCACGGCTTCGCCACGATTGGTGCGCGACTTACCTTTGTCGTAGCGAGCCTCCGGGAGGTGCTTGAAACGCACCCCGCCGTGGCCTGCTTCTGGTGAAGGGAAGGTGAGGAGTTCGTTATCGTAATACTGGCGGTTGCTGAAGGTGATGAGTCCTTCGTGACGGCTGCGGTAGTGCCATTGGAGGCGTTTGTGACGCAGGCCGTTGGTCATGAGTTCATCAAGGATACTTTCGAGGTCCTTGTGTTCCTCGGGCGTGAGGTCGTCCTCGTCGTCTCCGCTGCTGCTGAAGAAGTTGGTCGGCGGAAGCTGTTTCGGGTCGCCTACCACGATGAGTTGTTTGCCGCGTGCGATGGCGCCGATGGCATCCCAAACGGGGATTTGCGACGCCTCGTCGAAGATCACCACGTCGAAGCTCTCGTGGGATGCTTCCAGATATTGCGCGACGGACAGCGGGCTCATGAGCACGCAGGGCTTGAGCTTCGGCAGCAGCTTCGGAATCCGACTGAGCAACTGACGCACCGGGATGTGGCGCGTCTTTTTACCGATCTCTTTTCGTAGCAGACCGATCTCAGCCTTGGGGATTTCGCTCTGGAGTTGGTCGCGGGGAATACCTGCGGCGAGTCTGGCGCGGATGAGATCGCGAGTGAGACTGGCGAGTTTTTCATCCACCTCGCGGAAACGCTCGATGCGTTCCGAGTGCTCGCGTCCGAAGAACTCGCGCAAAGCCTGCGAGCTTTCAATGGAGGCGAACAACATCGCGCGACGAAAGCTACGTTCAAACAAGGCCGGCAGGTCGAGAGCGTGCCCGTCGAGCGACTCCAGCTTTTCGACAACCGGAGCGAGACTCAACGCGAGACCTTGCTGACGGACTTTTTGCCAGGAACACCAATCGCGGATTTTGCCCCACGCTGCGGGCAAGCGTTCCGTTAACGCCTGCACGGCGACGAGGTGTGGGAGCGGTTTCAAGGCAAGCGCGATGGCACGCTGTGGTACTACGAAGCCGTGACCGGTGCACTGCTGAGCCGGTATCGAGCCCCCCTGTCGCGCGACTTGTTGCGAGAGGTGGAGGA
>ENA-ORBV01008616-ORBV01008616.1-microbial-mat-metagenome-genome-assembly--contig:-NODE-8616-length-17058-cov-6.693599_pt1 | contig 17058 bp, 12 predicted proteins | sample MGYA00237777_ERZ505514 | MGnify/ENA primary metagenome ERZ505514 (study PRJEB26160, sample SAMN06269048) | microbial mat metagenome | isolation source: Oligotrophic lake microbial mat | place...
CCGGTTGAACGCGGTTCCCTTGCGCACGGCAGGGCACCCACAAGGGGTGCCCCTACATTCGAAACCTCCGGTTGAACACGGTTTCCTCGCGCACGGCAGGGCACCCACGAGGGGTGCCCCTACATTCGAACCAGCCGATTTAACGAGAGTTCCTCGCGGTACCGGGCGGCCACGAGGGCCGGCGCTACTTTTGGTGTTTCGTGATTCCGAAGTCGTACAGGTAGCCGCCGAGAATGCCGCCGATGAGGGGGCCTAGGATCGGCACCCACCACCAGCCGTTGCCCGCGGTGAAGACTTCGCCGCCCCATCCCGCCACCAGGGTAAACAGGCGCGGACCGAGATCGCGGGCCGGATTGATGGCGTAGCCTGCGTTGTATCCGAACGACATACCGATGAGCACCACGGCGGCCCCCACCAGGATCGGCTGCAAGCGGCCCTCAGGGGCGAAGTTCTTCGAATCTCCGATGGCCAGGACCAGCAGCACGAGCAGAGCCGTGCCCACGATCTGATCGACCAGGCCTCCCGGGACGTTGCTGAGGAAATCCTGCGGGTAGGTCGAGAAGATTCCCGCGGTCGCCTTGGCCCCGGTGACCAGACGCGTCCCTCCGTCGAAACGATCGAACGCTTCCCGGTAGGTGACGAACGTGACCAGGGCGCCCGCGAAGGCTCCGGCAATCTGAGCGAGACAGTAGGGCGCCACCTTGCTCCAGGCGAACCCGCGATGCACGGCCAGTGCCACCGTGACCGCCGGATTCAAGTGTGCGCCCGAGACACCCGCGGAAACATAGATCGCCATGGTGACGGCGAGGCCCCAGGCAATGTTGATCGAGAGGTACGTCCCGTTGGCGTTGCCTGACAGCACCACCTGCGCCACCACCGCGGTGCCGAACACAATGAGGACGAAGGTTCCGAGAAACTCCGCCAGAGCCTCGCGCGCGGTGCCGGTCAACATGGGTCTACCTCTTTGATATGGAAGGACGTGTTTCGATGGTCACCGGCTCGCCGTCCAGGGGAAGGGCTGCTTCTCCCGTCCACGAGAAGAGACTCGGTTCCGGCTGGTCGTACCTATTCATCAGGAACAATCGGTTGACCCGGAGCAGTCGGGCCGGGCCGGGAGCGGCCTTCAGCACCTCGCCCTTTCGCGGGGGCCGCGGGTACGCGCGCACGCGCAACGCATTGACATCGCCGGCTGCGGTGCCGGTGGGCAGGGCCACCGCCCCACGGAAGCAGCCGTTCGGGAAGTTGTCCGGCGATCGGGAGATCCGATATTCCTTGACCCCCGCGGTGGAGTCGAAGTACTTCGTCTTTCCGCTTGCGTCCTTAACTCCGAGAGAAAACGAGAAGGTAGCGAAGGCGGTGTCTTCCGGGGCGGCGCACGCCTCGAGTACCGCGTATCGCCTCGGGTCGAAGATCTTCTTCGAACCCGGCGCCGGGGCCTTCGACACGCGCCCTTCACGCCGCGCTTCCTGGGCGGTGACGGCGTAAGTCCACGGATGTTCGTCCATCACCAGTTCGCGCGAAGCGTGGGTCAGGTCGAACAGGATGGGTGCGGGGGCGAAGCGCGGGGTGGGCGTTCCCTCATCCTTGACCATGTTGTTGTCAGTGATGACGAAGAGTACAGGATGAAAGCCCTCGCGTTTTCCGCGAAACGGCACGATCTCGTGATCCTTGCCCTGGAACGTTTCCTCAATGACGCGGCCCTCGTGGTCGAACTCGATGCCATAGACGTATTCGAGGTCGGTCAGCCGCCCCCAGGTCGCGAGCAGCCGATCGGCGGGCGTGCCCCCATCTTCATTGGAGAACACCGCAGAGTAGCGGATGCGGGATCCGCGCGTCGTTTTCTCCTTCTCGTACCAAAGCAGGAGCGGCACATCACTGAAGCGGCCGAGGGTGTTGGGCCGGGCGTGAAGGACAGGGGCCAGGGCGATGGCCGAGTGGTCGGGGTGCGATGCGCCGAAGAACTGGAAGGTCACATCGGTGACGGCGACCTCACCCAGACGCTTCGAGGATGCCTTCTTGTCGAGACTCAGCGTCAGCTGATGGGGGCCCTTCGGCAAGGGTCCGAGCAGGACGTGATAGTCGGAAGCCGTGGCGCCACGGACCAGAAACAAGTTCTGCGAATACCGCCCGTCGACCGCCAGCCGCAGCACTGCGCTCTCACGCCCGACCACACCCCAATCGCACCCCGAGCACGAGGCTCTCAGGGTCGCCGTGACTTCCGCGTCCTCGGGGACCGCGAAGGCGACTTCCTTGAGCGGACTGGAAAGGGCGCTGAGGGGAATCTGCGGGGCGGATGACGCCGCGAAGAGGGTGGCTCCCGCGACCAGGCACAACGTGCCCGCAGAAATCAGCCTAATCATTTGAAGTGGCGGGGAGTATAGAGTCGCGCCCTCCGACCAGGGTCCAGAAACACATGAGAGTTCGATTCGAGAAAGTCGGGAAACGTTTCGGCGCCCATCGAGCCCTTCGCGAGATCGATCTCGATATCGAGCCCGGCGAGTGTCTGGTTCTGCTCGGCCCGTCCGGCTGCGGGAAGACCACGCTGCTCCGCCTTCTTGCCGGCCTTGAAGAGGTGGACACCGGACGCATCCTGATCGGAGATCGGGATGTGGCAGAGGTGAAGCCCGCGGACCGCGACGTGGCCATGGTGTTCCAGAACTACGCCCTTTACCCGCATCTTTCGGTTTTCGAGAACGTCGCTTTCCCCCTGCGGGCCCGCAAGGTCGCGCCCGAGGAGATCGGCCGTCGGGTGCGTGCGGCGCTCGAGCGAATGGAGCTTCCCGCCCTTGCCGACCGGAAGCCCAGCCAGCTCTCGGGCGGCCAGCAGCAGCGCGTGGCCCTCGCCCGGGCTCTGGTTCGCAACCCCGCCGTCTATCTGATGGACGAGCCGTTGTCCAATCTCGACGCCCAGCTCAGGCTGCAGACCCGGACCGAGCTGCGAAGGCTTCAGCAGGAGCTTCGAACCACCACGGTCTATGTGACCCACGATCAGAGCGAAGCCATGACTTTAGGCGACCGGATCGCCCTGCTGCGCGATGGGGCCCTCGAACAACTGGGGCCGCCGCTCGAGCTGTATCGCCGGCCCGCCTCGCGTTTCGTCGCGTCTTTTCTGGGAAGCCCGCCCATCAATATCTGGAAGGCCGCGGTGACCCCCGAAGGTCTGAGGGCCGCCGGAGTGGTCTTCGCGGCGGCCTCCGCGGCCTCCGTTCCTGGCGGTATCCCCCTCGAGATCGGGGTGCGTCCCGAGGATGTTTCCGTGTTCGAGTCCCCGGGGGCCGACCGAATCGAAGGCGAGGTCCTGCTCACGGAGCCCATGGGCAACGAGACCATCGTGACCCTGCGCGGTGAGGGCGAGAAGGTGGTGGCGCGGGCTTCCTCGGGCTTTGAGGCCCGCCCCGGCACCCGGGTGTTCTTCACCGTAGCCCGTGAGCGAGCCCGCTTCTTCAACGCGGAGACCGGCCGCAGCGTGGTCTGAATCCTAAGCCCGGATTCTCCACAGGCTGGAACGTTCCAAGGCGCGTCACTTCTGGCCAAAGGCTGGTTGACAGTTGGGAAGAACTCGGCGTATGTTCAGCAAAATTCGTCATAAGACGATCACGCAAATGTCATGAGTCTTCGGCATGATCTTCGCCGGATCAACCAGAGTCGCATTGATATACCGATGATCGTCCCGATCGAAAACAACCAGGAGAGATACTGATGAAGCGAGTTCTAGCGGCGGTCATGGCGTTCTTGTGCATCGCACCTGCGGCGCAAGCGCAGATCGACCGAGCCACCCTTTCGGGGACGGTCAAGGACACCGGCGGGGGCGTTCTGGCCGGGGCCACCGTCACGGTCACCAATGTCGCCACCAACGTGGCATCCAAGGCCACCACCTCCAGCACCGGCAACTTCCTGGTGGTGAACCTGCAGTCCGGTCAGTATCTGGTCGAAGCCCAGGCTCAGGGTTTGCAAACCGCGGTCCAGTCGGTCATCCTTGAAATCGGCCAGCGCGGTCGCGTCGATATCGTCCTCGGGGTCGGCTCCATGACGGAGTCGGTCACGGTGGAAGGGGTCCGGCGGCTCCTGAACACCGAGGACGCCACCCTCGGATCGGTCATCGACCAGAACGCAGTGGCGAACCTGCCTCTCGCGATCCGGAACTGGGACGACCTTCTCGCCCTCGTCCCCGGAGTGCAGGGCGATCGCTTCACCGAGCAGGGTGGCGGCACCTCCTTCGGCCGCACAGGCGGCGTCAACGTCCACGGCTCCCGCTCACTGCAGAACAACTTCCTGCTCGACGGCGTTGACAACAACTCGGTGTCCACCAACGTTCAGGAACTGACCTCGCAGGTCTCGCGTCCGTCCGTCGACTCGATCCAGGAGTTCAAGGTTGTCACCAGCCCCTACTCCGCCGAGTACGGCCGTTCGCCGGGTGCGGCCATCAGCGTTTCCACCAAGTCCGGCACCAACGAATTCCATGGCACGGTCTACGACTTCTACCGCAACGAAGGAATGGATGCGAACGACTTCTTCTCGAAGCGAGCCGGACGCAGCAAGCCCGCGAACAATCAGAACCAGTTCGGCGCGAACCTCGGGGGACCGATCATCAAGGACAAGGCGTTTTTCTTCGTTGACTTCGAAGGGACCCGCATCACCCGCGGCGTCACTCGCCTCACCCGCGTTCCCACTGCCGATGAGCGAGCGGGCATCCTGCCCGGTGTGCGCGACCCTCTGACCGGCGTGGCTTTCCCGGGCGGCGTGATTCCCGCAAGCCGCATCGATCCCTTCGCCGCCGCGATCATGGGCCTGGTGCCCCTCCCCAACCAGGCGGGCGCCAACAACTTCTTCCGACAGGCCGACCTGATCGACAACTCCGACCGCGTCCTGGCCCGTCTCGACTACAAGCTGAATCAGAACGACAGCATCTTCGCCCGCTACATCTACTCAGACCGGACCCGTCAGATCCCGGGTGCCTTCGGCGGCGTGATCGACGGAACCGGCACCTCCGGCTTCGGCGATCAGAAGATCAAGACCAACGCGATGGTGATCGGCTGGACCCATATTCTGTCGCCGAGCATGGTGAACGAATTCCGGTTTTCCTGGTCGAAGGCCGATTCGGACGCGGTGCACCAGGCCTTTGGGATCGAGCCTCCTCCGGCCGCGAGGATTCCCGGCATGATCACGAATCCCGTGGTGGCGGGGGGATTCCCCGGTATCACCGTCGACGGTTTCTTCGGCGGCTCCGGCCTTGGCCGCCTCGGGTCGCCCGACTTTCTTCCGAAGTTCCAGCACACCGAGCAGTTCGAGTTCATCGAAAGCCTGTCGTGGCTCAAGGGAAATCACGCGTTCAAGGGCGGCATCAACATCATCGCCCCCATGAAGAACCAGTACTACGACGTGCCGGCCGGCCGCGGCGCGATGCGCTTCCGTAACAGCTTCACCGGAAACTCGATGGGCGACTATCTGCTCGGCTATGTGGCCGACTTCCAGCTGTCAAACGTTTTCGTGGCCGACCAGCGTCACTGGGCTTCGATGTTCTATATCCAGGACGACTGGAAGGTGAATTCGAAGCTGGCCTTGAACCTCGGCCTGCGCTACGACTTCATCACCCCGGCGCTCGAGGCGACCAACGCTCAGACGAACTTCAACCCGGCGGGATCTGGCAGTCTGGTGTTCGCCAAGGATGGTTCGCTTGAAGACCGCGGTCTGGTGAAGCCCGACAAAAATAACTTCGCGCCGCGCCTCGGCGTGGTCTATACCCTCAACGAGAAGACGGTTCTCCGCGGCGGTTGGGGCATCTTCTACAACCTCTTCGACCGCATCGGCTCCGAAGACCAGCTGGCGCTGAACCTGCCCGGACTCAACAACTCGACCATCACGCGTACGTCCGGCTCGCCGGTGTTCTTCCTCCGTCAGGGCATTCCCAGCAGCTTCCTGGTGCAGCCAAATCTTGATCCGGCGGCGGGCCAGCTTCGCACCAATCGGCTTCGCGCAGTTTCGAGCGATGCGCCGAAGACCACGGTGATGCAGACGAGCATCGGTTTCCAGCGCGAGTTGACGGCCGGCATTGTCCTGACCATGGACGGCGTCTACACCAAGGGCTCCAACCTCGGCCGCCTGGTGAACCTCAACCAGCCCCTTCCAAACGCGGCCGGCAACAACGCCCTCGGCGCCCTGCCGTACCCGAACTTCGGTTTCATCGAGTGGCGCAGCCAGGACGGCGAGTCCGAATACAAGGGCATCGACTTCGGCATCGAGAAGCGTTTCTCCAAGGGCTACGGTTTCGGTGTCGCGTACACCCTCTCGGATTCCAAGGACAACACCTCCGAACACCTCTCCACTCAGGGTTCCGCGTCGTTCCCGCAGAACTCCCGCGATATCGCGGCGTGGTACGGGCCCAGTGACTACGACGTGCGGCACCGCATCGCCCTCAACTTCGTGGCCGAACTTCCTTTCGGCAAGGGAAAGAAGTTTGCGAACGACGGCATTGGCGCCACCGTCCTCGGCGGCTGGACGTTGTCCGGTATCTACACCGCGCGGACCGGTCGGCCGTTCATGGCCAACCAGAGCAGCAACAACGTGGGCACCGCCATGACCGGCCTGCCCAATCAGGTGGGTGATACCAAAGGTGCGGAAACCGTGGACCAGTGGTTCAACCCCGCCGCTTTCCAGGCAGTGACCTCGGGTACGTTCGGCAACGTCAAGCGCAATGGAATGCGCGGACCGAATTACAAGAGCCTCGATTTCACCCTTCAGCGCCGGTTCTCCCTCACCTCCAGGGTGGCGGCGGCTCTACGCTTGGATGTCTTCAACGTTCTCGATCGTGTCAACCTCGGTCTGCCCGATCGCAATGTGGGAAGCCCGGCCACCCTGGGTGTGATCAGCTCCCTCGGCGGCGATCCGCGTCTGATGCAGGTCTCGGCGCGCCTCACGTTCTAAGCCGGTTGCTCGAAGCAGCGCGCCGTCTACTGAGAGTGAGACGGCGCGCTTCTCGGGCCCAGCAGCCCGTGGCAAAAGTCTGCCGGCATTCGAGCCCGAGGCCAGGCTGGCGCGCTCTCGGTGCTAGCGCGGACTTTCACCACAGACTGCTAGGCCGAGAGGGTTGGTTTAGTCTGCGCGGTATGAAGAAGATCGCACTCGTCCTGGGTCTTGGCGCCGCTACCATCGGCGGGGCGCAGAACCCCGCGTCCACACCCGCCGCGTCAAGGCTTCGCCTCGTCGTCGTGATCTCCATCGACCAGATGAGACCCGACTACCTGGAGCGGTTCAAGCCGCTGCTCAAGTCGGGCCTCAAGACTCTGAGCGAGCGGGGCGCCGTCTTCTCGAATGCCCGATACCGGCATGCGAACTGTGAGACCGGGCCAGGACACTCCGTCATCCTCTCCGGGCGGAACGGCTACGAATCCGGAATCATCGCGAATGGCTGGTTCGACGCGCCCCTCGGCCGCGCGGTCAACGTGGTCGACGATCCCACCGTGGTTCCAATCGGCGGAACGGGGCGAGGCGCTTCCCCGGCGCACTTCATCGGCTTCACGCTCGGAGACTTCCTGAAGAGAGCCGACCCCCGGGCCAAGGTGGTGGGAGTGGCGCTCAAGGATCGAGCGGCCACTCTGATGGCAGGCCCGCGGGCCGACGCGGCTTATTGGTACGAGGGGGGCAATGGCCGCTTCATCACCAGCAGCTATTACATGAAGTCGGCGCCCGCCTGGCTGGACGCCTTCAACAATCGCAGGTTGCCGGATGTTTACGGCGCGAAGCCCTGGACCCGGCTTCTCGATGAATCCGTTTACCGCAAATACGCGGGGGAGGATCACGTTCCGACCGAAGCCGATCTGAAGGACACCGTTTTCCCGCACCCTGTGGCCGGTTCGCCCGGGAGCGAGGCCTTCTATGGCGCGTTCCGCCGCACTCCTTATGCAGACGAGTTGACCGTCGACCTGGCCCTCGCCGCCATCGACGCCCATGGCCTTGGAGCCGATCCGGTCACGGACATCCTGGCCCTGGGCCTTTCGGCGAGCGACTACATCGGTCACTCGTTCGGGCCGGATTCGCACGAAATGTTAGACCAGATGCTGCGGCTCGACCTCGTGCTCGAACGCCTGTTTCGGGAGATCGGGACGCGCGTGGGTGAGGAGGGAGCCCTCTTTGTTCTGACCTCCGATCACTCAGTGATGCCTCTGGTCGAGACCCTCCAAAAGCAGGGCGTGAAGGCGTCGCGCGTGAAGCCGGCCGATCTCCAGGAGGCGGGCATGACGGCGATTGAGCAGCGTTTCCCTGGAAAGAAGGGCCTTATCGCGTCCTACATGGCCCCTGACTTCTATTTGGACCTTGCCGCGATCGAGCGCCAAGGTCTGCGCCGAGAAGACGTGGAGCGGACATTGGGTGACGCGCTCCTGGCCACCGGTTTTGTGGCGAAGATCTACACCGCCCGGTCCTTTGCGGGCGAGCGGCCCTCCGTCACGGAAGATCCCTACTATGACGCGGTGCGACGTTCGTACTTTGGTTCCCGCAGTCCTCATGTCATCGCGCGACTGAAGGAGTACATGTACCTCACCGGCAGCGCCGGAGGCACCGGGCACGGCTCGGCCTATGAATACGACCGGCACGTGCCCGTGATCTTCCTCGGGCCGGGGATTCGGCCGGGAACCTACGAGAGCGACGCCGCTCCCGAGGACATCGCTCCCACTCTGGGCATGATGTTGGGGGTCGACTACCCGCTCCAGGATGCGCGTCGTCGCCTCACCGAGATGATGCTGGGTCAGCCGGCGACGAATGGAACCGCCAGACCGAAAGGCACGCCATGACAGAAACCAGCCGGATGCGCCTCACCATTCTTCGCGGGGCGGAGTTCTGGAACGATTCGTGTGCCCCCACCGAACTCAAGGACGCGGTTGACCATGGGGCCACCGGAGCGACGTCCAATCCGGTCATCGTGTCTGCGGTGGTGAAGTCCGACCCGAAGACCTGGAATCCGGTTCTCGATGGCATCATCAGCAAAAACCCGACGGCCAGTGAGGACGAGGTCGCCTGGTTACTGATCGAGGAAATCGGGCGTCAGGCTTCGGCCATCCTCGCTCCCGTGCACGCCGAGACGAAGGGTGCTCGGGGCTATCTGTCGATGCAGGTCTCTCCGAAGTTTCACGCGAACGCCGCGCGGATGATCGAGCACGGGAAAGCGCTTGCCGCCCTCGCGCCGAACATCGCGATCAAGGTGCCTTCGACCGCGGCGGGGGTGGTGGCCGCGGAGGAGCTGGTGGCCGCGGGCATCAATGTCAACGCAACGGTCAGCTTCACCGTGTCGCAGGCGGTCACCGTGGGGGAGGCCTTCGAACGTGGCCTGGATCGCGCTCAAGCAGAAGGCGTCGACCTGACCCGCCTGCATCCTTATATGACACTGATGGTGGGCCGCCTCGACGACCTGCTGCAGCGGGTGATGGTGAAAGAGCAGATCGCGATCGACCCGGGCTACCTTGCCTGGGCCGGGATCGCGGTCTTCAAGCGGGCCCACGACATCTTCCTGCGGCGAGGCTTCCGGTCGCGACTGCTGGTCGCCGCCTATCGGCATCATCTCCACTGGTCGCAGCTCATCGGCCAGGGCGTCATCCACACCATGCCCTATCCATGGTGGAAACAGTTCGAGGCGTCTGATATCGAGGTGGAGGAAACTCTCTCCCGGCCGGTCCAGCCCGAGGTCGTCGAGACCCTTCAGCGGAAGTTCAAGGACTTTCCGCTCGCCTACGAAGAGGGTGCCCTATCCGCCGCTTCGTTCGCCTCCTACGGCGCAACCGTCCACACCCTCAGCCAGTTCCTGGGCGGATTTCAGGAACTGCTGGGTTTGGTTCGAGACCGGATGCTGAACCGCCCATAAACCGGGCCCGCTCGACCCCCCCCAACTAACTCCGATGGTAGGGGCGGCCCTTGTGGCCGCCCTGCAACAGCCTCGCGTGCCCCAGGTCATTCCCTTGAGTCGGCCATCATCCGCACGCTTACCCCGGGGCGCCGTGATTCGGGTCTGCGGATCGGGCTCTGCGTGGCCGACGATTAGAGTATGAGGATGACGCCTTCCGAGTCTCCGGCCGAAAGCGCCGCCCAGCATGCCCGGAGTCTGCGCCTCCCGTTTGTGACCATCGATCACGACGCCCTCGAAAGCGGCCTCTGGGACGGTCTGAATCTCGAAACCCTCGTGCGTTTTTCCTGTGTCCCCTGCGGGCGCGCGGGGGCCCGGCTGGTTATGGCCTTTGCGCCACCTCTTTCGCTGGAGCGCATTTCGGAGACCGAGTTCGCCCTCGGCCGCCCGATCGATGCCGTGGTGGCGACCGCGCAGGACATCTCGGAAGGGCTCCGGCGCAAGCGAGGGGGCGAGACCCTTCTTGATAGAGCCCGCGAGGACCTCGGGACGAGCCTGGAACTGCTGTCCGATGAGGACGGGAAGGTCGTCGACCTGGAGACGCTGGCTTCGGAAAGCCCGATCGTCCGTCTCGTCGATTCCCTCCTTCTTGGCGCGATCGAAAGACGGGCTTCGGATATCCACATCGAATCGAAGGACCGCGCGGTCCTCGCCAAGTACCGCATCGACGGGGCGCTTTACGAAGCCACCGCACCGGTCGAGAAGCGGCACGCGGAAACCATTGTTTCCCGCGTGAAGGTCATGGCCGAACTCGACATCGCGGAGCGACGGATTCCCCAGGATGGAAGGTTCCGTCTGCGCGTCTCGGGCCGCACCATCGACTTCCGGGTCTCGGTGATGCCTTCGATCCACGGCGAGGACGTGGTCATCCGCATTCTCGACCGCGAATCGTTGTCCAAGGAGTTTCAGGAACTGAGGCTCCAGGCTTTGGGCTTTGATGGCGCCCAGCTGGCGACGGTCAAGAAATACGTGGCCGAGCCGTACGGAATGATCCTGGTCACCGGCCCCACGGGAAGCGGAAAGACCACCACCCTCTACGCGGCCCTCAACGAGATCGCGAGTTCGGAAGAGAAGATCATCACCATCGAGGATCCGGTCGAGTATCAGATCGCCGCGATCACTCAGGTGCCGGTGAATGAGAAAAAAGGCCTGACTTTCGCCCGTGGTCTTCGCTCGATCCTCCGCCATGATCCCGACAAGATCATGGTGGGCGAGGTTCGGGACCCTGAGACGGCCCAGATCGCGGTACAGGCGGCGCTGACCGGACATCTCGTCTTCACCACGGTCCACGCGAACAACGTCTTCGACGTGATCGGCCGCTTCCTTCACATGGGGGTCGATCCCTACAACTTCGTTTCGGCGCTCACCCTTGTCCTCGCCCAGCGCCTGGTGCGGGTTCTGTGTCGATCCTGCCGTCAGCCCGTAGCCATCACCGAAACCGAATGGCGAGCCGCGGGGATTGATCCGGGGCGGTTTTCCGGGAAAGTCGTCTACGATCGCGGGGCGTGTGAATCGTGTGCGATGAGCGGTTTCTTCGGGCGCCGGGCCGTGGGCGAGATGCTGGAGCTCCACGACGATATCCGACAGCTCATACTGGAGCGACGCCCGGTGGGCGAGATCAAGAAGATGGCCCGCGGCTTCGGGATGCGCACCTTGCGAGAGGGTGCCATCGACAAGGTCTTTGATGGGACCACCAGTCTCCGCGAGATCAACAAGGTGACGTTCGTCGAATAGAGGCCCCCAAATGACCCCGGACCTGCCGCCCAATCCGAGTGATGACGATTTGCGATACCTGTTGACCGGCGTGCGCCGTATCGCGGTGATCGGCCTCTCGCCCAAGCCCCATCGAGATTCCCATCGCGTCTCCGCCTATATGCAGCGGATGGGGCTCGAGATCGTGCCGGTCTATCCGAGGGAAGAGACCATTCTGGGCGAGCGGGTTTACCGCACGGTGGGGGAGATCGACGGGCCCATCGATCTGTTCAACGTCTTCCGGCGGTCTGAGGATCTGCCCGATGTGGTGGACGAGATTCTCACGAGCTCTGCGAGCAGTTCACCGGTGTGGTTTCAACTCGACTGCGTGCACCCGAGAGCCATCGCCGACCTGACGAGAGCGGGCCGCACCGTCGTGTACGACCGTTGTCTGATGGTCGAGTACGCGCGGCTCTTGCGCTGAGAAGGGCGACCACAAGGGTCGCCCCTACGGTTTAGGGGTTGCGGCGGGCGAGGCGGCCGCGGCCGGAACGCTCGCGGCGGGAGAGGCCACCGGGGCGACGGGAACGCCGAGCAGATCGGTGGGGGTGGCCCCAGGGGTCGGAGAAGCCGCGGCGGGGATGCTGTCGAGGACCGACGACTGCTTCTGCTTCAGGACAGACAAGGAGATGCTCGTGATCATGAACACCGCGGCGAGGGCAGTGGTGACCCGCGAGAGAAGGGTGGCCGATCCGCGGGGACCGAAGGCGGCCTGGGTGCCGCCGCCGCCGAAAGCGCTCGCAAGGTCCTGACCCTTTCCCTGCTGGAGCAGGACCACGGCGATCAGGAAGAAGCACGCAATCAGATGCAGGATCAGAACAAGGTAGTAGAGAACGGTCATCGCTGTTTGCCTTTAGCCTCGGGTGCAGTCATCGAAACGGCCGGTTCCGCACAGTCCCCTGGGAAGGGCGGCGGAGCAGAGCCGAAAGAGGGAGAGTATATCGAAAAGGCCTAGCCCGAGGGACTGGCCCCGCGGGTCACCCGCGGGAGGCCTGGACGATGCCCAGAAACGAACCCGTCTCGAGGCAAGCGCCGCCCACGAGCGACCCGTCCACATCCGGTTCAGAGATGAGCGAAGCCGCGTTGTCGGGCTTGACGCTGCCCCCGTAGAGAACTCGAATGGATCGGGCCACCGAGTCGCCGTGGGAGCGCGCCACGAGTTTCCGAAGGAACGCATGAACCTCCTGGGCCTGGGCGGGGGACGCGGTCTTCCCGGTGCCGATGGCCCAGACCGGCTCGTAAGCGAGCACGCAGCCTGCCGCTTCCTGGGGAGTGATGTGGCGCAGGGCGTGTTCGGCCTGGCGCTCCACCACGTCGAAAGTGCGCGAGGTCTCGCGTTCCTGGAGGGTTTCGCCGACGCAAAGAATGGGGACCAGGCCGTGATCGAGGGCGGCCCGCGCTTTCTTCATGACGTTGATGTCCGTTTCGCCGAAGAGGTGCCGGCGCTCCGAGTGGCCCAGGATCACGTGGGTGCAGCCGAGATCCCTGAGCATGGTCGGAGCGATTTCTCCGGTGTAGGCCCCGTGGGTCGCCTCATGCATGGTTTGGGCGGCGAGACCGATAGTGCTGCCTTTGAGGACCTCGGCCACCGCGGCGAGAGCAGTGAAGGGAGGCGCCACCGCGACATCGATTTCCGGGAACGCGCGCGCACCGTCGCGGACCGCGATCGCCAGGGCGCGCGCTTCGGCTATGGTTTTGTGCATCTTCCAGTTGCCGACAACGAAGGGGCGAGCCATCCGGAGACTCTAGCTGAGCTTGTGTGGCGGAGGGCAAGAGCCCGTGCTGCGGTCGGCGGAAAGGGCAGGCCCAAGGCCTGCCCTACATTTCACTAGCCGTTATCCCGGCACACGAAGCCTGCCCCCTACCTTCGCTGGCCGTCATCCGGCACGCAAGGCCTGCCCCTACATTCCTACATTCACTGGCTCTCGGTCTCGCCTTCATCGAGGCACGCGACGCCCGGTAGAACGTCGCCGCCCAGAAACTCGAGGGAGGCGCCGCCGCCCGTCGAGACGTGGGTGATCCGGTTCATCAAACCCGATTCGGAAATGGCCGCGACCGAATCGCCGCCGCCTACAATGGTCGTGGCCTTCGACTCGGCGAGGGCCTGCGCCACCGCGAAGGTTCCCGCGGCGAAGGGCTTCATTTCGAAAACCCCCATCGGCCCATTCCATAGGACCAGGGCGGCCTTCCGGATCTCCTTCCCGAAGACCTCCACGGTCATGGGACCGATGTCCAGCCCCATCCAGTTTTCCGGAATTTCGGTGACCGGCAGCGTCTTCGTCTCGGCGTCGGCGCGGAATGCGCTTGCGACCACGTGGTCGAAGGGGAGGAGGATCTTGCCCTTGCCGGCTTCGAGCAGGCTCGCGGCGAGCGACACTTTGTCCTCTTCGACCAGGCTCTTTGCGGTGTTGTAGCCCATGGCCTTGAAGAAGGTGTAGGCCATGCCTCCGCCGATCAGCAGGGAATCGACTCGGGGGAGGAGATTCTCGATGACGGTGATCTTGTCGGAGACTTTCGCGCCACCGATGATCGCCACGTAGGGCTGGGGCGGCGAGGCGAGGGCGAGACCCAGGTAGTGAACCTCCTTCTCCATCAGCAAACCCGCGACGCGCTGCTTCACGAAGGGTGCTACTCCTGCGGTGGAGGCATGAGCGCGATGGGCGGTGCCGAAGGCATCGTTCACGAACACCGTGGCTCCACTGTCGTCGATCAGGGCTTTCGCGAAGCCTGAGTCATTCGCCTCTTCCTGCGGATGGAAACGGACATTCTCGAGCAGCAACAGGCCGCCCGGCTTCAAGGCGCCGGCTCGCGTTCGCACATCGTCGCCGATGCTGTCTCCGGCCAGATCGACCTCGCATCCCATCAACTCGGCCAGACGCTTCGCGATGGGGCCGAGGGAGAGGTCGGGAGTGGGACCTTTCTTCGGGCGGCCCAGGTGGGACGCGAGAACGAGTTCCGCGCCGGCCTCGCGCAGGAACTGGAGGGTGGGGACCGCGGCCCGGATTCTGGTGTCTTCCGTGATCGTGGCGCCGTCCATGGGCACGTTGAAGTCCACGCGCACGAACACCCGCGTTCCGCGCAGGCTTTGGATGTCTCGGATCGTTTGTTTGGTGGCCATGTGTCCCTCGCTGTCACTTCGCCGCACTGGCCAAGGGGGCCTCGCCAGTGCCGTTTCCCTGCTCAGCCGCGATCTTTGGCGGCCATGAAGTGAATCAGGTCGCACATGCGGCTCGAGAAGCCCCACTCGTTGTCGTACCACGCGAAGACTTTGGCCATGCTGCCCTGGAGCACCCGGGTGAGGGGCGCGTCCACGATGGAGGAAGCGGGGTTACCGCGGAAGTCGATGGAAACAAGCTCCTCGTGACTTACTTCAAGGATGCCCTTGAGCGCACCCGAAGCCGCCTTCCCGAAGGCCTCGTTGATCGCCTCCGCGGTGGTTTCGCCTTTCAACTCGACGGTCAGATCGACCACCGAAACGTTGGGGGTGGGCACGCGCATCGCGACGCCGTCGAGGCGTCCCTTCAACTCAGGGATGACCAGGTAGATCGCCTTGGCCGCACCAGTGGAGGTGGGGATCATCGACAGAGCGGCGGCGCGGGCGCGCCGAAGGTCCTTGTGCGGCAGGTCCAGGATCTTCTGATCGTTGGTGTAGGAATGGATGGTGGTCATCTGACCGCGGACGATCCCGAACGAATCGTGGAGGACCTTGACCACCGGGGCGAGGCAGTTGGTGGTGCAGGAAGCGTTCGAAACGATGTGATGCTTCGCGGGGTCGTATTTGTTCTGATTCACGCCCAGGACAACCGTGAGGTCTTCGTTCTTGGCCGGGGCCGAGATGATCACCTTCTTGGCACCCGCGGTGAGGTGGGCTTTCGCCTTCTCTGCATCGGTGAAAAGTCCGGTGGACTCGACCGCGTAGTCCACACCGAGGTCTTTCCATGGCAGGGACGCGGGGTCCTTCGCGGAGAGCACTTTGACCTTGCGGCCGGCCACCAGGATCGTGTCGCCCTCCACTCGCACCTCGTGGGTGAGGTTCCCGAGGATTGAATCGTACTTGAGGAGGTGAGCCAGAGTGGCGGCATCGCTGATGTCGTTGACCGCCACGATGTCGAGTTCCTTGTCGGGAAGTGCCGCGCGCAGAATGTTCCGACCGATGCGGCCGAAGCCGTTGATGCCTACTCGTACAGCCATGGTTGCGTCGTCTCCTTGCAAGTGGGAAGGCAAACGGGAAGTGTTTTGTCGAGCCTTAAGGGTACAGCCCGGACGTCGCTGAAGCGGCGTTCAGGGACGCCCTGCATAGAAAATTGTATTCGAGAATGAGGATGTTTGAACCGGATGCGACAGGCCTCGTGCCTGCCCTGCGCAGTTTCGCGTGTGTTTTGAACCGTAGGGGCAAGGCCTCGTGCCTGCCCTGCGCAGTTTCGCGTGTGTTTTGAACCGTAGGGGCAAGGCCTCCTGCCTGCCCTGCGCAGTTTCGCGTGTGTTTTGAACCGTAGGGGCAGGCCTCGTGCCTGCCCTGGGAAGACGGGCGGTGATACGAAGGGCACCCACAAGCCCCGCGGCACCCCAACAGCGGACGAGTTCAGGGTGGGCGCCCCTACGTCACCGCGGATTACCGTGATGCCGTTTTCGGGACGGGCACGGCGGTGGCCACGATTCTCTGGCATGAAGAAATAATTCGCCAAAAGTTACCGATTTGCACCAGAGGCGCGCGCCGCTGTCGTTTGCGCATAGTCCAGGGCCGCATCGAGCGCATCCATGAACTGGTTGAGCTTGATAGGTTTAGTGAGATAGCGGAAGAATCCTGCCGCAAGACCTTTCTCGATATCGCGGGGCAATGCATTGGCACTGAACGCAACCACCGGGATGTGCGCGGTTGCCGGGTCTGCGCGCAGGAGACTCAGCGTTTGGATACCGCTGATGCCGGGCAGATTGATGTCCAACAGGATGACCTCGGGCAGGAAGCTGCGCGCAAACTCGATGCCTGAGTTGCCATCGGGCGCGCTGATCAGGCGTAAATCAGTACGCCGCGCAATCAGTTGCTCGACCAGTTCCAGATTCGCCGGGTTGTCTTCTACACACAGCAGCGTGTGCAGCGGCGTGCCGTCTGGCGCCGTCGCGCGCGCACCGACCGCGTGTTCGGCCTCCACTGTCAACAAGGGCGCTGCGGTCAACCCCATTTCAATCCAGAACACGCTGCCGACCCCGACTTCGCTACTCGCACCGATCCTGCCACCCATCAATTCGACCAGCCGCTTGGTAACCACCAGCCCAATGCCGGTGCCCTCTTCGGCACTGGTCTCCTGGCCGAGCCGGCGAAACGGCTGAAACAGTTGGCCGAGTTGCTCTTCAGTCAGGCCGACACCGGTATCGCGCACGCTGACTCGAATCGAGTGCGGCAATGCGAGCGTGCATTC
>ENA-ORBV01008618-ORBV01008618.1-microbial-mat-metagenome-genome-assembly--contig:-NODE-8618-length-17047-cov-20.590159_pt1 | contig 17047 bp, 17 predicted proteins | sample MGYA00237777_ERZ505514 | MGnify/ENA primary metagenome ERZ505514 (study PRJEB26160, sample SAMN06269048) | microbial mat metagenome | isolation source: Oligotrophic lake microbial mat | place...
GCCAAGCGTTTCGAGGACCGGCGCAGGGAGATCTCGCGTATCGGAGAGGAAATAGCCATGCCACCGAAGAGTACAGATGCCGGATTAGCGAAGCGCAGCCCATGCTGAACAGGCTGGGTTCCAACTACACGGCGGTACGGGTCGATCCTCCATGTAAGGTTGCCCTCGGGCGAAGAGTCACCTTCAACTGGTCGAGACCCGAAATTTCAGAGTTTCCTTACAACCCCAAGAGTATCAATAATACGACTATATGTATAATATGAAGGTGAAGCGCGGCGACCAAATCAAACCTCTGCGATGGGTCGGCTCTTCCCGAATTGACGTGAAGTCGTTTCCCCAGCCCGTCAGGTCCGAGATCGGCCAGGCGCTTTACGCTGCGCAGAAGGGTGAGACCGATCCGGCGGCGAAGCCGTTGACCGGCTTCGGTGGGCGTAGCGTTCTTGAGATTGTCACGCCTTATGACGGCGACACATGGCGCACGGTCTACACGGTGCGGTTGGCCGACGCAGTTTACGTTTTGCACGCTTTCCAGAAGAAATCAAAAACGGGCAGAGCCACGCCGAAGAAGGAAATTGACCTCATCCACAAACGGCTTGCGGATGCAGAACGCGATCACCAGAAAAGGCAGAACTGAAACATGACGACCAAGACACCCAAGAAATCCAGTGCCCCGGTGAACATTACTGAGAGCAGTGGCAACGTGTTTCGAGACCTTGGCCTTCCGAATCCCGAGCAGGAAATGATGAAGGCGAGGCTGACTCTACAGATTTACCGCATCATCCGCGAGCGAGGGCTTACGCAGACGCAAGCCGCCAAGGCGCTTGGCATCAAGCAACCTCACGTATCTTTGCTCATGCGTAACCGGGCCGGAAGCTTTTCCGCGGGCCGGCTCATGGAATTCTTGACGGCTCTCGGCCAGGACGTGGAGATAACCGTCCGGCCCGCCCAAAAAGAACACGGCGAAATGTCTGTCATGATCGGTTGACGGAACCTGTGGTCCGCAAGAATTCGGTCCAAGCCCGGGAGGGCAGGCCGGTAACGTTAGGTAACCTGCGATCCTGGGCAATTGTGGTTCTCGGAAATCCCGAAATTGCTGATAAGGTCGGGTTGCCTCAAATCCCAATCTTCTCGATCTCCTCCAGGCTCAGCACATCCGAGGTCCGGTCGTAGAGCTTGGTGGTCCGCGGGGAGGCGTGCGCGGCAATGGCCTGCGCCTTCTCGATCGTTCCCCCGTTCTCCAGGTACGCCGTGATGCCGGTTGCCCGGAAGGTATGACAGCAAGTCGACTCCGGCAGTCCGATGGCTTTTCCACGGACCTTCACCATCCGGAGGACATCGGCTTCGTACAGCGGCCGGGCCGTCACTTCCCCGTTGCGGCCAAACGTCCGGAACAGCGGCAGCTTGCGCTCCTCGGCGAGGCCGGCGGCGTCGATCCAGGCGTCGACATGGGCTTCGGCCTTGTGATGGGCCGGCACTTCGTGTAGCTTTCCGCCTTTTTCGTGGAAGCGGAACCACCAGCGTTTTCCCTGTTGAAAATAGTCCTCAACCCGGAGGTTGATCACGGCACCCACGCGGGCAAAGGTGTAGACCATGACCGCGAGCAGCGCCCGGTCCCTTAACCCCTTCACGGACGTTATCTCGATGGAATCGATCAGTTCCCGCGCTTCGGCGGCGGAGAGAACGGGAGTTTTGCCCTTCGTGGTGACATACTTCGGTCCGCGAACCGAGGCGGCCGGGTTCATGGGCAGAACCTGCCCGACAACCAGGTAGTCGAAAAGCATCCGGATGGCGGCCAGGTGCTGCTTGACGCTCGGCACCGACAGGCTCGTCTGCAATTCCTTGATATAGGCCGCGATGAGAATCGGCTGCAGCCGGAGCAAGTTCAGATTCCTCGCCGTACACCAGGCATCGAAACGCCGGATGGCGCAGAAGTACGCCTTGCGGGTGTTGTCGTTGGGAATCTCGGCGGTGAAGAACTCCCAGAACCGCCGAGCGGACTGCGGCGACCCGGCGAAGAGCGCCGGCGTCGTAATTCCCTGCCCCGCAGCGACGATCCAGACACCGCTCGGCGTCAATTCGCTTTCCCGATCTACTTCGAATTCCGGCATTTGGGCTGCCTCCAGGCTGCACTGTACGGAATCGCATAATTTCCGGAGGCTTGGCCCTAGCTGGGATGATAGCACTGGATAACGTCCTTTATCCAGTGTTGTATTGCCTCTCCCGCCTTCAGGAGTGACAGAACTCTGCCACATCATGTACAGTGACACTGTCTATCCAAATTCGGCCTAAACGCCAGAAAGGACACCGTTTCCCCCTCATGGCCCGCCACCCCGACTGGTTCGAACGTCTCGACGCCATTCTCGACACGATCCGCCAAATGCCCATCGAGAGCCTCGGACGAAAGGAGATGAAGGCGGTCTTCGCCTGCAGCGAACGAGACAGCATTCGCCTTCTTCACAAATTCGGCGCCGCCGTGAACGCCGACGCCCTTTCCCTGCCCCGCTCCTCTCTGCTGACCCAATTGGAGGCGCTTCAATCCGGAACGGCCTACTCGGCCTTCCTCCGCCAGCGTCAGCAGGTAGCCAAGCACCTTGCCGTCGCGCATGCCGAGAATGTCGCCCGCCGCCGGCGCATCCCGGGGTCGCCTCAATTCCAGGCCGGCAAGTCGATAGCCGATCTTCCCGCGGGCGTCCGGCTCGAACCCGGCCGCATCGTCTGCGAATTCGCGTACCCGGAAGACTTCTGGGCGATGATCGACACGCTGGCGGATATTGCTGCCCAGGATTCGGAAGCCTTTGAGAACGCGACTCTGTTCAAGGACCCGCCGTGAAGTCCTTCGCCGTTCACATTCCAGAGTACGAAGGGCCGCTGGACCTTTTATTAAGCATTATTCGGCGGAACGAACTTTCGATTAAAGACCTGCCGCTAGCGCCCATTGCCGCCCAGTACCTGGCCTACATCCAAGAAGCCGAGGCCCTGGACGTAAATCTCGGTATGGAATGGATCGACATGGCGGCCCGGTTGATTCACTGGAAGTCGAGTTCCCTGCTCCCAGCCGACCCGGCTATGCCCGATCCAGGTGCCACTCTCGCCCAGGAACTCGGCCACGAACTAGAGCTTCTGAGCGAGGCGCAACTGAGTAAAGCCAAAGGGTTTCTTGCCGATCGGAGGGAGGAACAGGAACGGATTTGGACGGATTCGAGGCAGGAGATCGACCGCGAGCATCCCCAGGACGAGGACGAGCCGTTCGCGTCCCTTTGGACGATGCGGAGGAAGGCCCAAACTCTCCGCGACACGTTCCAGAAACGCCGGCAGATACAGGCTGCCGCTTATGAAATGGGTTTGGATGCTACTTCGGTGGAAGAAATGCGGCTTACCGCGTTGTTGGAGCTGGAAGAAGTGGAACCTGGCGTGTGGTTCTCCGCGGCTTCCTGGTTTCGCAAGGCAGACACTTCGGAGCGAAGAATCTGCCTGTTCCTGGCGCTCCTTGAGCTTGCACTCAGCGGAGAAGTGCGAATCGATGAGGATACGGTCGACTACAGCGTTCGTCTGTGCCGGGCATGAGCTTGGCGAGACTCCGAACAGCTCTCCACGGCGAAACCGACGACGAACGGGAGCACTTCCCAATCTGGACACTATCCGTGAACGCAGAGAAGAGGCACAGGTCGCCTTTGAAGCGGATCACGGGCTCGCATGGGAGCAATGACTCAGCAACGCCAACAGCAGGAAGAGCGGGCAAAGTCCATGCTCTATGCCAGGGCGGTCGGCGACGAGCACTCCCCTGCCCCGCCCCGGCCCGACTACGCGGCCCGTCGTACAGCATTCATGGCGAGTCGACGCCGGCACCCTCCTCACCCCCGCCTACACCGGCCAAACAACCGGGTGCTCCAGGCACAAGGGTGCGGCCCGATTTGTGACGCGTTCTTCGCGGGTCGGCGAAAACAGCGCGGTCCTGAGGTGGGGAGGCGCGAAGCACCGCAGACCGAGCCGAAACGCGCGACCGGGGGGACCGGGGGACTCGCGGCGCGACCTTCGCGTGAAGGTAAGCAGGCATTCCAGACCCAGGAGCCAGGGAGCAAACGCGCCCCAGCGATCTCACAGCTTGAAACACGCCGAAGGGATTTCATCGAGCGACCGCGTACCGAACAACAGCTAGCCGATGCGGGCCCCGGACTTGATGATGATAGCGGCCCTCCCTGGAGCGCTAGTGCCCTGCCCTCTGTATAAACGGAATACGACCGTCCCATGCCGGAAGGGGGCCGACGGGCTGCGTCGCCAACAGTGAGGCAGCCCGTCACGGCCCCGCTCGCAGATTGTTGAAGAGTATCTCTCAGATATCTACTGATATCCAATAGCTACTAGATATCTATAGAATATCGGATACCTAGAGATATCTCTTGAATAGCCAGTAGCTATCGGATATCCTAATACTGTTTCGAGTTCCTCCCAAAGGAAGCAGTAATGCCAACCATCGTTTTCGCAAATCCTAAAGGCGGGGCAGGGAAGTCCACTTCTGCTGTCATCCTTGCCACCCAACTCGCTCACAAAGGGGCAGAAGTGACGATTCTTGACGCTGACCCCAATAAACCAATTTCCCACTGGGAGAAACGGGGAAGGGTGCCCACGAACATCACCGTGATTGCCGATATTTCGGAATCGACGGTTATTGACGAAATCGATGCGGCCGCGCAGAAAACACCGTTCGTAGTTGTCGATCTTGAAGGGACGGCCTCGATGATGGTGGCATACGCCATCAGTCGGGCGGACCTCGTCATAATCCCGATCCAGGGCTCGCAACTTGATGCCGCCGAAGGCACGAAGGCGATCAAGCTCATCCGGCAGCAAGAAAAGGCCTTCCATAAAACAATCCCGTTCGCCGTTTTGTTTACGCGAACCAATGCAGCACTGAAACCTCGCACCTTGGCCCATATCCAGGCCGAGTTTCAAAAACACAATATTCGCGCTTTTATGACCCAGGTTCGCGAGCGCGAAGCGTACCGTGCGCTGTTTTCTTTCGGCGGAACACTCGAAACCCTCGATTCAACCCAGGTCGGCAATCTGGACAAGGCTATCGCGAACGCGCGGGAATTTGCGGCCGAGACAGTCGCGATGCTCCGTACCACCCAGGCGGGGGACAAGCAGACGGAGGTAGCAGTCAATGGCTGAACGCGCAGGATTATTCGAGGATGGCACTTACGATTTCGACGTATCCAGTTTCGCGCCTAAAGCCCCTGCCAAGAGTGCACAGCCAGCACAAGAGGCGATCCGCGGTGTCGCTGAAAGCGCCAATTTCCAAAGCCGTGAGCCCGTAAAACCCTCGCGAGCCAAGCAACGCCGGCGCAGAACAGGCCGCAATATTCAGTTCAATACCAAAGTCACAGGCGCGTGCCGCGATACGTTCTACGACATATCTGATCGCAATGGCTGGGTCCTCGGTGAAACCATGGAAAAAGCGATCGCAGCCCTTCAAAGAGAGTTGACCCTTGAAAAATCAGGAGCCAAGCTCTAGGCTCAAGCTTTCAGCAATTGACCATGATTGAGCAGGGCAGGGGATTTATGCACAGCGCGGAGATTGAGGTTATCGAATCCATAAAAGCCCAGGGGAGCCTAGACCTTTCGAGCCTTTCAGGGATCGCAAGCGCCGTAGAATGCCGAGGCGCCGGGGTAAAACATCAACCGATTGAGATCGATTCTCGGTCCGCCATAAGCATTACGGGCACAATTGGCCAACAGCTCTTGCTCATAGGGGTAATTCGTCAATGACCCGCAAGCGCGATGGATTCAAGAAGGCCGGGGACATTTTTCAGAATATCCCCGGCTTTTCCATCGCACCCAGGGAAACGCCGAGTGCGCCGGAGCCCCTGACGCCTTCCGATCCTGAATTCGGCAATGCCCAGCTAAGCCTTTTCCAGAATTTCATGTGCAACACCGATGAAGAGCGTCAGCGCTTCTCGAATGCCATTGATCTCTGGGATAGTGTGCCGCGCTATTCAGTGAACCGGCAGGCCATGACCAAGGCCCGTGCAAACGAAAAATTTCTCGACAACCACCAGGTCACATTTCACTACAGGGGCCGCACCTACACCAGCACGATCTCGCCAGCACGGGTAACCGATCTCGATGGCAAGGTGCGCGATTTTTATCCAAGCGCGACAGAAGAACTCGTGGAAGATGCGCTCAGGAAACTGGCCATCGAGCAGCAGGCCGGGTTTTTCGACAAGCCAAATTACCGCAGCGGCGTTGTATTCAGCATTTACGCCCTGCGCGAAGAGCTGAGGATGCGCGGCCACAGCCGCTCATACCAGGAGGTTCGCCTCGCCCTTGATATCCTGTCCGGCTCCATTATCGAGATCACATCCCAGGATGAGGAGAAAGGCGAAGTCCTGATCAAAGCGCCCTATCTTCCCTCGCTTGTCGCCGCCTCCCGCTCCAAGCTCCGCGACGATCCAAAGGCAAAATGGGCCGTCCAGTTTCATCCTCTCGTGACCGGCAGCATCGACAAGGTCACATACCGCCAGTTCAACTACCACGCCATGATGAGCCACAGCACACAGCTTGCGCGGTGGCTTCATAAACAACTCGTCCTCAAATATACGTTCGCCGACCAACTGAAACCTTTTGAGATGCGCTACAGCACCATCAAGCGCGATAGCGCGCTGCTGGGTGGGTATTCACGGGAGCGCGATGCCATTGAAGCTGTCGTCGCAGCATTCAGCGAGCTCCAGCAACGGGACATCCTGGCCTCCTATGAACGCAAAGATGTCACGGGACCCCGCAAAAAAATCCTCGATAGCGTCATCACAATCTGGCCATCATTCGAATTCATCCGCGAAGCGAAAGCCGCCAACAAAAGGCTTATGGTCGCCAAAAAAGAAGGGACCCGGTAGGTTTAGGTCGCGAGTCAAGCGCAATCACGGTAGGTTTCAGTCGCGAGTGACGGTAGGTTTGGGTCGCGGCAGCCCTTTTTAGAGCATTTGATTCGGTAGGTTTGAGTCGCAGGTCACGCAAAAACCAGTAGGTTTGGGTCGCAGGAGCCGACTTTTCCACAAGCTAGAGTCCTGCGAATCGGTAGGTATGGGTCGCGGGAGCGCCATACTCCGGTAGGTATGGGTCGCGGGTCTGCCTACACCGGTAGGTTTAAGTCGCGAGTCGCGGCAATAAACCTTTTATAATTGGATACTTACAGCTCTTTATCCTTTTAACCTTCATTATTATCCTTCTCTTATCCCTAGCCGCGCAGTGTGGTCAAACAGCAGTTGCTACAACATCTGGCGCATCCCGCTCATAAACGCTCACCAGGGAGCTCTGACGATAGGAGGGCCTCACCCCCAACCGCTCTCAAATAGCAGCTTGGTTAAACGTCGGCCGCGAGATGGACAGTAGGAAAAGAAGCTGGCTGAGCTTTGAGAGCTTCGTTCCAATCCTTAGCATTCGAAGGACAATGCGACGAGACTTTAAGATCCTGACGACCACTGAGCCGAACGGCGGATTCGGTCATCTCAATGAGGCGCGCCCCACCAGCATCGTTATCCATCGCCGCAATGATTTTTGCGTCTAACAGCAGCCTGGCAGCGGCAGCGCGGATCAGTTCGGGCTGACGCGGATTCATTTCACCCCCGATGGACGCGTAGCGGGTGCCTGAGGCAGGGAAGAGACTGGCGTAGCTCAGGGCATCGATCGCGCTCTCGGCAAGCACCAGGCAATTGTCACCCGCCTCCCGGTGCGAAAGCCACAGGCCCTTTTCGCCTCCGCGCGCAAAGCCTGTGAAGTTCCGGTTCTTGATCTCGTACCCGCACAGCCCTTCCAGGTCGAAATGCGGGAAAACAGCGTTGCCGCGGCTGTCCATGCGCACCCGGCCGGCAAAGCGGTCGGCAGCCAGCAGTTCGCGCGGCAGGCCGCGCTCGTTTTCCAGGTAGGGGTGCCGCGGCGCCTCCGCCATGCGGCGAAAAGCGGCATCGACTTCGAACCGGTCCTTCGCTGTAACGGGAAGCGCAGGGAAGGGGGGAATGGACGCCGGCGCCCGGCCGATCCAGGGCCGCAATTCTTTTCTCACCTGGCCGAGATTAAGACCCTTCCTTCGCATCGCGAAATCGATGATCGAGCCGTTATCCCGGTCATCACGCACCGAGAAATAAACATAGTGCTGATCGCGATCGCGTTTCACGATGAGCTTGTCGCCGGTTCCCTCGTGGCGCAGGACGGAAGAACCCCGCCAGCTTTCGCGGCGATCCAGTACGTAGCCAAGGCCGACGGCATAGGCGCGCAGGTCAATGGCGGTTTTGAAGGCATCCAACTCCGAATCGTGCGTATTCGCCATGATGAATCTTTCCCCCTACTGTCTCAAGCCTGAAGACCAACCGTACAGAGCGGGGTAGGAAATTGCAAAAACAGCCGATTTTATCCTCTGTTTTAACTGGCCATAATTGTCATGACCTTGTCTGGCAGACATGATAAAGTGATATTTGAACCAGCAAGGAGAAGGACCATGCAGACCATAGAAACCCGCAACGAAAAACTGGATTTGCGCCTGACGCCATCGGCAAAGCGGGCCCTCCAGACTGCGGCCATTGCCGCGCACAGGTCCGTCAGTGAATTCGTGCTGGAAAGCGCACTAGCCCGAGCTGAAGAAACCTTGCCGGACCGGCAAAAGTTCGGGATGAATGCTGAGCAATGGAATGCTTTCCAGGCGGCGCTCGATGTTCCGCCGCAATCCGCGGCACGCCTGGCCAAACTTTTACAGGAGCCAAGCGTGTTCGAGCGCGGCGGACTTGAATGACAGCTTCCCCTCGTATCGAAAAACTCCAGCGCGGACACGCCCTTGATGCTTTCGATTGCAGCCGGGAGGCGCTTAACCGCTTTCTTATCCGCTACGCGTTTCAAAACCAGCAGGCCGGGGCTTCGCAAACCTATGTCGCGCTGAGCGAGGCGGAAGTGATCGGCTACTACACACTCGTCGTCGGCCAGGTCGAATATACCGATGCGCCAGAACGGCTGACGAAAGGGCTGGCCCGGCACCCGGTTCCGATCATGCTGCTTGCGCGCCTCGCGGTTGCCGTAACTTGGCAGGGCAGGGGACTCGGCGGCGGACTTTTGAAGGACGCCATGCTGCGCACTCTGCAGGCGGCCGACATCGCCGGCATCCGGGCGTTTGGGGTCCATGCGAAAGACGATGAAGCGAAGGCATTCTATGAAAGATTTGATTTTCTGGCCTCGCCGACCGATCCCTACCATCTGTTCCGGTTGATGAAAGATATTCGAGCAGCACTGGGCACTTCAACGCTGGCAGCAAGTGGGAGACCAACGGGCTAATGAAGTTGGATCTCACGTATACTTTCCTGGCGAAGGTCACCCGGAAAATGCTTCTTGGCTTAATAGGCCCCAGTTCCGGTCCGCGCTCCCAAAAAGCCGACGGACCGGAACTGGGGCCTACTCGGAGTCCACCTCAAGGTCGGGGGTGGCCACCGCAAATAATTGATTCCAATACCGATAGCAATCAGAACCAGCGACGTCGTCGCCCAAAAACATTGGGGTTCACGCGGCCCCTTCGGTTTTCGGCGAGCCCGGCGCCCGTTGATTTCAAAGGCGATTTCCGAGCCGACCCCCGACCTTGAGGCGGACTCCAGGATGGTTCGGCCGCATCCCAGACGTCACGAGACGGGAGGTAGCGATGAGCCGATTGCACACCGTCGTCTCGGCTGATGCCGACCTCCCATCTTTTGAAGCTTGGCGGAAGCGCGATCCGCAGCAAAGTCTTTTCTGACTCCTCGGACCGATTAGTTCGGGCGCGCGAGTCTGTTTCATCAATTCCCGCGAAGAGAAGGAAGCCTCGGACACGCTCAGGACAGCAACTCAACCGCTCGGTTCAACTGCGTGTCTCTGCCGGCAGCAAGATCGTCGGGGTGAAGCGACTCACAGGCATCGGGAACCACACCCCGACCCTCCAGCTTTGTTCCCTGCCAAGTGTAGTAGGCGCCGACGGGCAGCGCGACTCGATAGCCATGGCCAACCTTGAAGGAACTCGCGGCGACGAGTTTTCCCGGTGTCTTTACGCCCACCAAGTGGGCCACCTTGTACTCGGAGGCGAACGCCGCCACCATCTCGCTCGCGCTGGCCGAGTGTTCGTTCACTAGCAACGCGACGCTACCGTGGTGTTTTGCGGCGCCCAGACCTTCCGAAAACACCGCTACAGAGCGACCAGCGATTCCAAACTTGAAGATCAAAGGAAGTACGCCCCATTTGCTGGCAGGGATTTTATCGAAGACGGGCAGTGATTCCTTCGCCGTAGCCCTTTCGATTTCTGGCCTTCCCAGGCTATATCCCGCGCCGCGCTTGTCAGCGCAAAGAATGCTCATCAACCGTAGGCATCCGATTCCGCCTCCGGTATTGCCACGAAGATCAATGACAAGGCGATCGGAGGCCAAGTCAGAAACCGCCGCGCTTATATCCCGTGCAACGTCCATGCCGAGCATCCCCGGGAACATGCTGACTCGCAAGTACCCAATTCCGCGATCCAGCCTCCGACTCGTAACAACTTTGTCCGGGACGATGAGCGGTCGCTTCTTGCTCTGTGACTCTGGCACCGAGATTATGACCGTGCTGGAAGGCCCGTTGTTTCGTCGAAAAACGATCTGGTGATCCGCACCCAGCGAGAAACTTGCCGCCGATGGTGGCACAATCTCCTCCCCGTTCAGTTTGAGGAGGATATCTCCAGGTTGGATGCCTGCATTCGCTGCGAGGCCCCCGGGGTGAACGTCCTGGAACATCCACCGAGGGCCATCTCTGGTCTCCGCCCTCATGAAGGTGGCGGAAATCGCGATGCGGCCTGGACTGCGGGGCCGAACGCCATGAAAGAAACCCACGTGACTAGTACCCAAGCGTTGAAGCAGCTCGTTTAGCTTCAGCTCAAACTCCTGGGAATCAGTACATCTGATGACCTCCTCCGCAGCTTCCGCCGATAGGCGAGTCCAATCCACTCCATTCATCTTCGGGTCGGCAAATTTGGCAGAGGTGGTTGCCACTACCTTAACGAAGACCTCGCGCCGCTGCGACTCGTTCAGGAATGGCATCACTTGGCCTGCTGCTTCCGAGTCAGCACTGGTTCGGACCCCTCACCGAATAGAATGAATCCACTCCAAAACTTGGGAGTCGCCGCCTTCCCGTACTGCCGGATCAGCGTTAGCTTTGCCTGTTGCAGTGCAACAGCTTTCGTCTTCCCTCGGGCCAGTTCCTTGTAAAACTCCTTCATTAACGCGAGGCTGAAGGTATCGTCAGCGGTCCAGAGGTTGGCGACAACCGCGCGCGCCCCCGACGCGAGAAATGGTCGAACCAGGCTAGAAACACCGTCCTGCCCAAAGAGCTTGCCGCTGCCGGTATTGCAGGCGGACAACGTCACCAAAGTGGCGCGCAGTTGCAAATTCAACACTTCGCGCGCCTGCAGAAAGCCGTCTTCTTCGCCATCGGGCCGAAGCACGAGAGCCGAACGTTCAGGAAAGTTACTACTCAGCAGTCCGTGCACGGCGAAATGGGCGACAGAGAAATCCTTCAGCGGCAGCTTCTTCACGGCGGCTTCGGTGGCCTCGGTGCCTATCAGAAGGCGATTGTTGGCGGAGGAGCCCAGCGATTCTACGGTCATTTGCGCCTCGGCGTTGGCAGCCGGCAAACCTGGCAGGCCCACACCATCCAGGTCATAGACGCCGCGGGCAACCTTCCCGAAACCAGCTATGCCTTGACCTGGCTGTAGATCCGGAGACGCCGCTACGGCCAGCACCGAGTTCGCTGTTGCAGGTTGAGGCCGACGCCGGATCAGGTAGAGTGCGGTAGCCGAAGGGGAGTATGTGACAGCGTGCGATACAAGCAGGCGCGAACCGGCCGCCGTTGTCAAAAGCTCAAACGGAAGCCGATTCAAATCTCCGTCTGGAACAACGATTGCGCGAGTCTTCGATTCAAGCCCTGGAATGCGAAGTAATTCATTGAGCGGTGAACCCGGCGCCAGTTCTTCTCCGGCCTGGATTGCCTTCCACGCGTCGTCGACGCCTTTCTTCAGCGCCACCCGGCTTGGAAGTTTCAGAATGATCGCGCGCTCGCGTGTAACCGCCAGGAGGATCGAAGCCGGATCGTCCAGGACGTATTCAAGTAGCACTTCATCGGCAGCTAAAACACGCCGGAGATCGCCGAGGCCAAGCGCCGTTCTACCACCCTGAAGTTGACGAGCGCCATCTGCCTGAATGTTTACTGCCATCATCTCCGACTCGGCGCGGAATATCTGGTCAAGGATCTTTTGACGCGCGGCCGCTCCTTTGGCCGACCAGAGCCGAGTTTGCAGCTCGGAAATCAGCCGCTCCCCTTCCTTCGTTGGTTGTTTTTTGGCTCTCTCGCCTTGGCCTCTTCCCATCAACAGGTCCGTCACCGCTCTTCCGCGGGCCTGCTCAATGATGGGGAATATGCGTTCTGGGGCGGATCCGGCCTGAATCTCAACTCGAATGCGCGCGAGAAACACGTCATCCATTACTCCGACAAGGCGGGACTTCACCCAGGGGCTCCATACGCCTGCCAGCAGCCCTTCGGTGATCTCGCTGGCCTCTTCCAAGAGTTCTCTCGCCTCAACGAGACGACCCCGCGTAAGTTCACTCTCCGCAAATCGGGCGAGGAGACGCGGAGAGAGAAGCCTCTCGCGCATTGCTCTCGCTGCATCGACCCCGGCGCTGAAAGAGTCAGATGCGTCAATCTTTCGACCCAGTGCGAGTTGTAATCGCCCGAGATCGAGATAGATCTCCGCGAGGACCCGGTTCGCCGATGCGCGGCGAGCAAATTCGGCGGCTTCCAGGAGCTTCCGAACGGCTTCGTCGCGCAACCCAGCGAGTTCAGACAGGTGCGCATCTTGGCGGAGCAACTCCGCTTGGTAGCCCAGGCTTTCCCGGCTCCGGGCTACTTCGAGGGTTGTTGCCAGTAGTTCCCGGGCGTCTTTCGTGCGGCCGAGCTTCGTGAGCGCGTTAATCTTCCCCAAATTAACCATTAACGAGAAGCGCAACTCATCAACGGTACTGCCGGCCGAGAGCGCCCGGTCGAAAAAGTTGAGAGCTTCCGTCGGCCTTCCGAATTGGAGGAAGCCGGTTCCGAGGATGCTGAGCCAACGAACGACCGAAGATAGATCCTTCATAGCTTCCGCCTTCTTTAGGGCGGTGGCGATCATGAAGACTCCCTCGCTCGTCTTGCCTTGTAACGCGGTGACGATTCCCAGCTCGCCGTTTGACCGGTTCAACCAAAGCGGATCGTTCAATCGCTTGGCGACTTCGAGTGCCTCGCGCCAGTCTTGCTCGGCCAGGAGTGGGTCGTGATCTTCATCCGTCTCGCCCTTGATGACCAGGCACCGTAGACGGATTCGATCATCGGACATCGCGATAGGCGACTCCAGAATCTCCGCAAGCTGCTGGGAAACCTCGGCGACCGATCGACGGGGTAATTCCCCCCGAATACGCCCTAACTTGGCGAAGAGAGCATTCCGGGCATCACCGGCTTGTTCAAAGTCCTTCTCGGCCTGAATGAAAAACGGTTCAGCCCGTGCCCAGGCTCGAAGCTCGGCCAGCCGTTCAGCTTCGGCCAGCGTGGTCGCCGTGGTAGAAGTCTGTCCCCAGCTAGAAGAAGCGAGAATCGCTACTGCAATGCGTAAACAGCCACGCATGTTCGTCCTCCGCGCGGCATCCGCCGCGATCTGTAGACGGTGCCCCAACATGGTCCTTCGTGTCAAGCATTGTGCAAGAAAGACGGGAATGTTTTTTAGAGCATTTCGCTCACCCCTCCTTTGTTCCGCCCCTGGCGGCGGCGAGGTTGGGGCCCCAACCTCGCCGCCGCCAGGTTGTACAAGTTGGCAAGATGCAGTGCACGATTGAGCGACCCCTGCGAACTTTCCGCCGCTGTTGCGATGTTCAGAGACATCGGCAGCAGTACGGCATGACAGCCCGTCCGCGTTGGCCAAACTGCCAGACGGGTTCGATTCTCGAAGTGAGGGTGAGATAGATTTCATGCGTCTACTCCAGGTGAATTGGGAACTTTCGAAGTGTCGGCAAACCAGTGCTTTCCAAAGAGAGCGTATACATGCCACGATCTGTCGAAGACAGATCGATCTGGACCGAATCGAGGATAGTACGACCGTCGATAATGTGTGCGACTGCGATCCGGTCCATCAAGGGCTCGCCCGTAGCGGCCCGCAGGCGGACTCGATATTGGCCGGCCGGACTGAAAAGCGGGAGTTCAATTCGCAAGGAAAGATTGGCGCGCTTTAGCGTAGGCGGCGTGAATGGGGAGGGGACTTCGAGATCGCCTCTCGTAACCGACCAGTGTCTGAAGTCCAACCTAGCGAGGGTGACCGACTTGACGACGGCCTCAGCGGGTGGCGAGGGCAAAGGGGGAATTCCTTTGCGTAGATCAGCCGTCGAGAGATTGGGCGCCGCATTGCCGAAAATGCGCCAGGTCGTGTAGCCTGTCACGCAGATCGCTGCAAAAACCGCCAGACCGCAGACGAGCCAGACGCGGCCCCGTCGCAGAACTCGCTTCCTCGCGGCAAGGTATTCAGCAAAGCAGGGGCTGCACAGGCAGATGTGATCGAAAACGTCCCAGTGTTCAGTGAGGTTCTGATTCCCCCGAGCCAAGTTCTCCCGGAGAGCAGGATCCGGGCAGTCGATGCGTTCGCAATTCGGAAAAACCTCCAAGAACGCTTTCCTTGTAAGATCAAGCAACTCCGATTCATCGTAGTGGTGCACATTCGCACTTCTAAACGGTTTCATTGGTTCTTCCTTTCTGCGCGGTTCGATGTCAAGAGGCGTTTCCCCAGGCGCTTCAGCGCCACGCGAAACTGTTCGCGGACTGTGCCGGTCCGTTCCCGGAAAAGGCGACCGATTTCGGCCCACCGATAGCCCATCAGGCGCAGCACCATCAGCCGCCGGACATCGTCGTCAAGCAACGCAACCACCTGCGCGATGAGGATTGTTTGGTGGACCTCCCGCTCATCGCGATTCGTAGTGCCGCGAGCTCCTGATGATCCCTCTAGATCGCGAATGGAGCCCACGTACGTAATTCGTCTTTCGCGGTGAATGTGATTGATCAGGCGCTGTTGGAGTCTGGTGAGGAGTAGTGCGCGGGGCGCGCCGAGATCCTTCGGTAGCTTCTCTTCTTCCTGGGACTCGGCGATCTCATGAACGACTTGCTCGAGAAGTTCCGCTGCCGAAGACCCGTCATGCAGGGTATCCCTGACGATTTGAAAGACCCGCGGCCATACCTCTTCGGCGGCCCGAAGCAATGCGCCATCAATCGGATGGAGTTCTCCGTGGCGGCCGTCGATCCAGAAATCAGGTCTTGGCTCCAACATGTAATCACTCCAAGTTCTCTGAAGGTGGCCTGCGGTGCGGAACAGACCCCCTCAATACATAAGGCAGTTGGGAAAGGGAAAAAAACAGAACTCCGCTAACAAAATGTTTTGACCTTCGATTGCAGTGAAGCCGGCGAGGCGTTTTTGCAAATCACTTTCTGTTATTTCGCCACTCCCAATTGTCTATGTAGATGAAGGGGAATTTGCAAAGGCACCACTGTGACCCGCTGAACAGCCGTCGATCGGCGCATCAACCCAGGCCCGAAAACAAAATAAATTGAGCGAGAGACAAATGCCGCACAGGAGGTGCATGTACCGTGAAGAGCTGGACTGTAAAGGAAGCAAGAACCGCATTGGCCTGGGCCAAGGCACCCAGTACGGAACGGTGCTCGATGCAAGAGCTGGCAGCAGGGTTGGTGAGGAGCGCGGTAGCGATTCAGCAGTTTCTTCGACGAGAGATTACTCCCGGACAACGGCCGTGGGCGGAAAAGCCACGGTGGGATGACGCAGAGGTGGTTGCCGCGGTGAATGAATTTGAGCTCAAGCAGAGTCGAAGTGCGAACGCAGTTCGCAAACTGCTTGCCCGCCGGGCTCCACAGAGTGCTTTTGAGAACGATGCGTCAACGGATGAACGGGACATGCTGACGATGACTCGAGTTGCCACGGACTTTGGAATTTCCCGGCGTCAGGTTTATCGGCTGCTTGCGGCGAAACAGCTACGGATCCACAAGGGGCGAATAGCAGAGAGTTCCTACCGCAAAGTGATTCGGGAGCACCCGGAACTGATTGCGTACTCGAAGTTGCCGCGGGAGGGACGAGAGTGGCTGGTGATCAACGGCTATCCAGATCCAAATTTGAAGGTAAAGAGACCGGGCACCAAGGGAATCCTGGACTAAAGTATGCCGGTGAGTGCCACGGTTGTGGAATGGCCTGGGATGTCCGGTCGTTTATTCTGTGGGATGGCCGCGGTTGTGGGATGGCCTGGGATGTCCGGTCGTTTATTCTGTGGGATGGCCACGGTTGTGGGATGGCCTGGGTTGTCCGGCCGTTTATTCTGTGGGATGGCCGCGGTTGTGGGATGGCCTGGGTTGTTCGGTCGTATTTTCTGTGGGATGGCTGCGGTTGTGGGATGGACACCGTGCTTGCGCAGCACTGTTCGAGTGATGCCCGGATAAGCGGAATCATGCGCCGATCTCAGGAACGCGTTGATTCCCGCCTCTCCGGTGTCGGTCAAGAGTCCCTAGCAAACCGTCAATATAGAATGCGGCGGAGTTTTCTGTAGGCGTGCTGCGTGTTGATAGGAAGATCAACAACCAGCGGGGGCAGGGAGGGCGCTCTCGAAAACTCGGTTCTCAACGTGGGTCCGGCGGACGTATTCTTCAGAGGAATGATGTTTGAATCCCAACACGACCTCGCTCGAGGACTGCGCGCGGCGGGATATGCCGCCGATCCCGTGCTCGTCCAGATCATCTGGCTGGCGACGCGGATGCAGAAGCCGATCCTGATCGAAGGACCGCCTGGCACTGGTAAGACTTACCTGGCCCAAGCTTTCGCCGCCGCGGCTCAAGCCCCGCTCATCCGCCTCCAGTGTTTCGAGGGAATCACGGAGCGGCAGGCGATCGGGTCATTCGATGAAGCGCTGCAGCGCCTGTTCCTCGAAACCCAGGCGGCGAGTATCGACCGAAA
>ENA-ORBV01008619-ORBV01008619.1-microbial-mat-metagenome-genome-assembly--contig:-NODE-8619-length-17047-cov-5.411609_pt1 | contig 17047 bp, 14 predicted proteins | sample MGYA00237777_ERZ505514 | MGnify/ENA primary metagenome ERZ505514 (study PRJEB26160, sample SAMN06269048) | microbial mat metagenome | isolation source: Oligotrophic lake microbial mat | place...
TCAAGCGAAAGAAGAAGGTCGTAGAAGGCATCGAAGGTCATCGTGACGCCGGCGTCGTGAAGAGAGCTCGCGACATCCGAGCCGATATCTCCAGACTGGATCGAGACCACGACTATTTCTCCGTTGCCTGTGCCTGCGTAGTCGATCGGCAATTGCCACCCGAGCAACTCCCGCACTTGCTCCTCGTAGTTCAGCCAGGCGAAGGCGGCAACGCCGCCGGCGCCGCCGAGCAGGATGAGAATCGGGAGCGTGATCTTGAGCCAGAGAAACCTTCGTTTGCGAGGCAACGGACGCTCGTCGCGAGAGAGACTACCTGTACTCGCCCTGCCCTGCGATGCGGCCTGCGATGCGCTCGGTGATTGAGAACTTCGACGTCGGCCCTCGCTCTCGCGGAGTTCGCGGCGAGACTGAGGTTGGTTCGGGTCGGACCCTGATTGCCTCGGCGCTGTGTCAGCGTTCGGCGTAAAGATGTCGTCCCAACTGGGCTCGTCAGCCATTAGTGCAGTCCTTCGTCAGGGTCGACCACGACGCCGGGCGGGTTCGAGGCCGAGCGCTCGAAGTCGAGAGCGCTCTGTAAAATTATCACGGCCGCAACCTGATCGACCACCGAACGCGAGGACTTCACGTTTCGCCCTGAGGCCCGCAACGCCAACTGCGCCGAGACTGTCGACAACCGTTCGTCGACCATCCGAACCGGTACCCGCCGAAGTCGTGCGATCCCAAGCGCGAAGGCCCTAGCATCCTTCGTGGATGGCGTTTCGCGACCCGAGAGCGCGATCGGCAACCCGACGATCACCTCGATTGCCTCGAGCTCTTCGATCAGTTCGGCAATCCGCTCAAGGTCGCCGGCTCCGCGCGGCACAGTCTCGACCGGTGTCGCCAGCAAACCATCGCGGTCTGAGCGCGCGACGCCGATTCGTGCGGTTCCGACGTCGATCGCGAGTCGATTGCCGGTGCGCATCATCAACCGAGAACGGCCGCGGCTACCGTATCGATCGCGCTCGCAATCGCGGACACGTCCGTTCCGCCGCCCTGGGCGAGGTCAGCTTTACCGCCGCCACCGCCGCCAAGCACGGCAGCCGCAGCCTTGGCGAGGTCCCCAGCGAGGAGCAAGTTTGACCGAGCCGCTTCGTTGGTTGCGACGATGACGACGGGCTTGCCGCCGACATCCGCGCCAAGCGCAACGACAGCTTGATCTGCGCCGAGTCGTTCTCGAACGCTTGTGACAAGCGTTCGCACATCATCGGCGGATGCTACTGAGCCGAGGTTCTCCCCGACGAAGGTCACGGGCCCGATGCGCCGTGCAGCAGCGACAAGCGCCGGAACGCGCTGGGCGAGTTGACTCGCGCCAAATTGCGCGATTGCTCGCTCAGCGGCCTTGAGATTCGCAACAAGTTCTGAGATGCGAGCAGGCAGCTGATCTCGCGGAGTCTTGAGCGTTGACGTGAGCTCGGAGACGATCGCACGCTCGACGGCAAGGTCGCGGAAGGCGTCCATTCCGACAAGCGACTCGATCCGGCGATTGGTTGATCCCACGGAAGACTCACCGATGAGGTTGATGAGCCCGATCTCCGCCGATCGCGAGACGTGTGTGCCAGCGCACAGCTCGCGCGACCACGCCCCGCCGATCTCGACGACGCGCACGGTTTCCCCATACTTCTCGCCGAACAGCGCCATCGCCCCGAGGGCCTTCGCGTCGTCGATGGCCATGATGCGAGTGTCAACAATCAGGTTGTCTCGAATGGCGTTATTCGCGACGTCCTCGATCTCGGTCTTTGTAGCATGCGATAGCGCCTGGTTCCAGGAGAAGTCGAGGCGCATATAGCCGGATTTGTTGTACGAGCCAGATTGATGGGCCTGCGGACCGAGAATTTGTCGAAGTGCGGCATGGATGAGATGGGTCGCCGAGTGCGCCTGAGTCGCGCCGCGCCGCCACTCAGTGTCGACAAGGGTAGTTGCCGCGTCGCCGACACCCACTTCGCCTGTTGACACCTGGACCTTGTGGCTGACAAGGCCCTTCACCGGGCGTTGGACGTCAAGCACCTCAAGTTCGAAGCCCTTGCCGACAATCGTCCCGGCGTCGGCTTCTTGCCCACCGGACTCTGGATACAGCGAGGTTTCAGCAAGAATGACTTCAGCGATGTCGCCGGCAGTAGCCTTTGCGACGCTTGCGCCGTCGACAATGATGCCGAGCACAGTGCTTTCTGTGACGAGCGAGTCGTAGCCGGTGAACCCAGTCTCGCCGTGGGCGCGATAGGCGCTGTAGACCGAGAGATCGGCCAAATGCTGCTTCTTGGTCTTGGCATCGGCCTTGGCGATCGTTCGTTGGTGCTGCATCAAGACATCGAACGCACCACGATCGACAGCGAGTCCGGCCTCGTCTGCAATCTCGAGGGTCAGGTCGATCGGGAACCCGTAGGTGTCGTGCAGCAGGAAGACGGTCTCGCTCGGGAGCTCGCGGGCGCCAGCTTGCTGAGTGCGAGCGACCGCGAGATCGAGGATGGTCGTGCCGCTCGCGAGGGTGCGTAGGAAGGTCTCCTCTTCGGCGTATGCCAGCCCCGAGATGCGCTCGAAGTCGGTCGCGACCTCCGGATATGCCGCAGCCATCGCATCCCGTGACGCCGGGAATAGTTCAGCAAACGTCGGTTCTTCGACTCCGAGAAGCCGCATCGCTCTGACGCTCCTTCGCAACAATCGACGCAGGATGTAGCCGCGACCCTCGTTGCTCGGGGTGACCCCGTCTGACATGAGCATGAGGCTGGAGCGCACGTGGTCTGCGATGACGCGCATTCGCACATCGTCCTCGAGCTGGGAACCGTACCGTCGCTTGGAAAGGGCGGCTGCCCTGTCGAGGACGGGCCGCACCTGATCGATTTCATACATGTTCTCGACGCCCTGTTTGAGGAAGGCGACCCGCTCCATGCCCATTCCGGTGTCGATGTTCTTCTTGGGGAGATCGCCGAGTATCTCGAACTCCTTGCCGTGCCCTGCACCGCGCAGGAACTGCATGAATACGAGGTTCCAGATCTCGACGTAGCGATCGTCATCGGTCGCTGGTCCACCGTCAATGCCGTACTTGGGACCGCGGTCGAAGAAGATCTCCGAGCACGGACCAGCAGGCCCCGGCTGCCCGGTCGACCAGTAGTTCGTGTCCATGTCAAGTCGCTGGATGCGATGCTCGGGCAGCCCGGCGATCTTCTTCCACAACGCGATCGCTTCGTCATCGTCCTTGTAGACGGTGACCCAGAGATCCTTCTCGTTGAACCCGAGCCCGCCATCGGCCTCACTCGAGGTCAGCAGCTCCCAGGCGTAGCCAATGGCCCCCTCTTTGAAGTAATCGCCGAACGAGAAGTTGCCGTTCATCTGAAAGAAGGTGCCGTGCCGGGGCGTCTTGCCGACCTCTTCAATGTCATTGGTGCGAATGCACTTCTGAACACTCGTTGCTCGCGGGTATGGCGCAGGCACGAGTCCCGTGAGGTATGGCACGAACGGCACCATCCCTGCGACCGTGAACAACAGGGTCGGGTCGTCGCTGACAAGCGACGCCGATGGCACGACAGTGTGGCCGCGATCTCCGAAGAAGTTCAGCCAGCGACTCTGAATATCGGCGGTGCGCACCTACTTGGCGCGCTTGGACAGATCGGCGATGATGTCTTCGGCCTCGGCCATCGCAGCGCGCAACTCGGCCTCTCGGGCCTTGTAGCCGTCTACGACCGCGGAGCCGAACTCTCTAGCTTTGTCGTCGACATCGTCGAAGAACTTTTTGCCTTCCGGAGTCTTGGACACTTGGTGTGCAGCGATAAAGCCGACACCGACACCGATGACTAACCACAGTGCACTCTTCATGGTCAAATTCCCCGTTCGCTACTGATGGATGTTGGCTGTGACCAGCTTACTTCGAGCATGCGTGGCTTCGTCCAGCACTGCAGCAGTTCGGCTTAGCGTGCGGCGTAGTACTCGACGACGAGCTGGACTTCACAGGTCACCGGGACCTCGGCTCGCTTCGGACGACGCACCAGGCGCGCCTGCAGCTTGTCGAGTTCGACCTCAAGGTAGCCGGGAGTCTTCGGCAAAACATCGACGTGGCCACCGACCGCTGCAACCTGGAAGATCTCCATGCCTTCACTCTTCGGCTTCACGTGCACGAGCTGCCCGGGCTTGACTCTGAATGACGGGCGGTCGACGAGCTGACCGTCGACCAGAATGTGGCGGTGGACAACCATCTGTCGCGACTGCGCTGTGGTGCGAGCGATGGCCGAACGCACCAGGATTGCGTCAAGACGCATTTCAAGTTGCTCAACCAGGTTCTCACCGGTCAGGCCTGCCGCCTTACGCGCCTCTTCGAACTGGATCTTGAGCTGCGCCTCACGGATGCCGTACTGGGCGCGCAGGCGCTGCTTCTCGCGAAGACGAACCGCGTAGTCGCTGTCCGCCTTGCGCTTGGTTCGGCCGTGCTCACCGGGCGCGTATGGGCGCTTCTCGAGATACTTCGCGGCCTTCGGAGTGAGAGCGATCCCGAGCGCACGCGACAGGCGCGTCTTGCTGCGGGTACGTGACTTTGTAGACACAGGTTCCTTTTCGTTCAATCAACATGGGAAACCGACTGCTCGCGAACACACGTGCGCGCGCAAAACACATCGGACAAAAGTAGAGGGATGGCCCACAGTGAGTGAACACTGCGGTGCCCGATCTGCGAAACCCGATCTGCTAAACGACCAGAGCTTCTCAACCAGCGATTCCGTTGCAGCCGCGCGCGGAAATCAGGCTTTAGAACGAAGAGAGACTATCACGAACTGCGACAGTTCCCTCGTGAATGGACACGCTGTCTGAGGAACAACTACCCACCCTTGAGAATCGCCCGCAGTTTCGCGAGCCTGGCAGCGACATCCCGTTCGTTGCCGTTTGGCGTTGGTCGGTAGTAGCGCGTACCCGTGAGTTCGTCTGGCAGATATTGCTGCGCGGCAATTGAGAACTCTGCGTCATGAGCGTACTTGTAACCCGTACCATGCCCAAGGCGCTTCGCGCCCGCGTAATGTGCATCACGCAAGTGGATCGGAACGCGTCCGATCTTGCCCGCCCGAACGTCGGCGATGGCCGAATCCAATGCGACGTATGCGGCATTCGACTTCGGTGCCATCGCCAGGTATACGACGGCTTCCGCGAGCAGGATCCTTCCCTCGGGCATTCCGATCATTTGCACGCCTTGAGCGGCTGCCACTGCGACAGCGAGAGCGTGCGGGTCTGCCATCCCGACGTCCTCCGCGGCGAGAATCATTACGCGCCGAGCGATGAATCTTGGGTCCTCGCCAGCCTCAATCATGCGCGCGAGGTAGTGAAGAGCGGCGTCAACATCTGACCCGCGCACGGACTTGATGAACGCGCTGATGACGTCATAGTGCTCATCGCCTTGGCGGTCATAGCGCAACAGCGCCCGATCTACTGCGGTTGCGACAATCTCGGCCGTCACGATTGGCAGTCCTTCGCCAGTGTGAGCAACGGATGCCGCGAACGCCGCAGCATCAAGCGCGGTCAACGCTCGCCGCGCGTCGCCAGAAGCAAGTCGAACCAGACTTGCGCGGGCGTCATCGTCAAGTTCGACCGAGTTTGCAAGTCCACGCGGATGCGCAACCGCCCGATCAATGACGACCCCAAGATCCTCTTCACTCAAGGCTTCGAGGGTGAGCAGGAGTGAGCGCGACAGCAACGGTGCGATCACCGAGAACGAGGGATTTTCCGTTGTCGCGGCAACGAGAATCACCCACCCGTTCTCAACTCCTGGCAGCAGTGCATCCTGCTGCGCCTTTGTGAACCGGTGTATCTCGTCGAGAAAGAGCACTGTCGACAGTCCGTAGAGATCCCGATTTGACAGTGCCTCTTCAATCACTTGACGCACGTCCTTGACGCCAGCGGTGACCGCGGAAAGTTCAACGAATTTTCTACCAGAACCGTTAGCGATCGCTTTGGCGATCGTGGTCTTGCCGGACCCTGGCGGACCCCAGAGAATGATCGAGACCGAGCCGGTGCCGGTCGGCTGATCTGAGGCGAGATTCACCAACGGCGAACCGGGCTTCAATAGGTGTCGCTGTCCCGCGATCTCGTCGAGGGACTGCGGCCGCATCCGAACAGCGAGTGGGCTGACACCACTCTGCAGGCCAGGCTGTGCGCTCATGACGCAATGCTAACGGCGCTGGATCGGCGGCAGTTTGGTCGTGCTCCGTGCGGCACCGTAAAGTGCAGGGTGTCCGCTGTAAACAGGTGGCATTGCACGGTCGAAGGAGCACAATCGTGGCAGGCAACAAGAGTTCCGAGCGCGAGGCTCGAGAGGCACGGGAACGACTCAGGCGCTATAACGCCAGACAGGCGGTGCATGAAAACCAGCTGGCGCGGCGGCGGCGCGACAACATTCTTGCCGTCGTCGGCGTTGTGATCGTTGCGGTACTGGCCGCCGGCACGCAGGTGTTCTACTTCACGGCTGGCCCTGGTGTTCCAACGCCGGCACCATCAGCGTCGGAGGCGCCCGCAGCGGAGCCGACTGCCGAAGCCGGCACCAACGTTGGAGACGTTCCAGACCCGTCACTCTCCGAGGGTCGATTGTGGACCGGTGACTTGACGCTCAACGAGATCGCGCTTGGAATCGAACTGAACGGTGTTGCCGCGCCGCAAGGTGTCGCATCGTTCGTGGCATCCAGTCAAAGCGGTTACTACCTCGGAAAAACCTGCCATCGGCTAGTCCTCAGTGCATCAGCTGGACTGATCCAGTGCGGTTCATTCGACGGGACCGGCGCAAGTGATCCGACCTTTAGCTTCGGTCCAATCGAGAACCCGGCGGTCGACGGCATCTACCCAGCCGGGACCATCGCGCTTGCTCGTGGCGGCAACGACGGGTTCAGTCAGGGTCGACAGTTCTTCATCGTCTTCCAAGACGCCACTCTCCCGGATGACTCGGCGGGCGGGTACACGATCATCGGCCGTGTGACCTCTGGTCTCGACGAGCTCCTTGCCCAGATTGCCTCCGCAGGGATAGTCGACGGACTCGAAGATGGCGCGCCAGTCGTGCCGACCTCAATCACGAGCCTCACGATCCAGTAACGCCGCCCGAGGCTGCGAAGCCTTGCCATAAGCTGGTTCACGCGCGGTCGAGACCCTCTGTTGCGCACTCTCGGGCACACACAGCAAGGTGAAGACAGTGACGGCAGACGAGCAGTCCCCTTGGGGTCGTGTCGATGAAACGGGCACTGTCTTTGTGCGCGAAAGCGCTGGCGAGCGAGCGGTTGGCCAGTTTCCGGATGGCACGGCAGAGGAAGCACTCGCCTACTTCGAGCGCAAGTTCACCGAGCTTGCTGGCCAGGTGACGCTGCTCGAGCAGCGCGTCAAGCGCGGAGCTCCGGCGGCGGATGTAGCCAAGACCATCGCGACCCTCTCCACATCAATCGCCACAGCCAATGCTGTCGGCAATCTCGCAGCATTAGCCGACCGAGTCACTGCACTCGGTGGGACCGTGAGCGAACTCACTGAGAAGCAAAGCGAAGAAGCCAAGGCAGCCCTCGAAGCGGCAATCGCCGAACGCAACGCACTCGTGATCGAGGTTGAAACCCTCGCAGCAGCCGACCCGGCGAAGGCGCAATGGAAGACAGTGACCGCCTCCGTTGATGACATGTTCGCTCGCTGGCAAAAGCACCAGACCGAGGGGCCTCGACTTCCGAAGCCAGAAGCGAATGCACTGTGGGCGCGTTTCCGCGCGGCGAGAGGGATCATCGACAATGCCCGCCGGGCGTACTTCGCAGACCTCGATGCAACTCACCGTCAAGCCCGGGAGGCCAAGCAAGCCCTCGTCGACAAGGCCGAGGCGCTGAGCTCGCAAGGAGCGGCAGCGATCCCGACCTACCGATCGCTCCTCGACTCGTGGAAGGCGGCTGGACGTGCTGGCAAGAAACTCGACGACGCGCTCTGGGCCAAGTTCAAGTTAGCCGGAGACGCGCTGTATTCAGCAAAAGCCGAGGTGGATGCGAAGGACAGCGCGGAATTCGCAGTGAACCTTGAGGCCAAGCTGGCTCTCCTGATCGAGGCTGAGGCCCTTCTCAAAGAGACAGACCGCTTGAAGGCTAAAGAAGCGTTGCTGTCGATCCAGAAGCGCTGGGACAAGATCGGCAAAGTGCCCCGCGACCAAGTCCGTATCGTCGATGATCGACTGCGGCGCGTTGAGACAGAAGTACGAAAGCTCGACGAAGAGCACTGGCAGAAAAACAATCCAGAGCGGCAGCAGCGCTCAGACGGCTTCGCCGGTCAGCTTGCTGAAGCAATCGCCAAACTTGAGCGCGAGCTTGACGAGGCGAGAGCCAAGGGTGACGAGAAGAAGATCGCGGTGGCTCAAGAAGCGTTGGATGCGCGGAAGGCTTGGCTCGGAGTTGTCAGGTCCTAAAGTTCCGCCTCATCCACAACCCGAAAGATCTGCACAGACTCCCTGACCATCAGTGAGATTGACCGCTGTGGTGCACACACTGTGACGGTGTCTTTTCGTTTCTCTTCTGCTGAACTCCCCGCTGTCTTGTCTTCGCAGGATCTGCCGCTTCCTGAGCTGTACGCAGCTCGACTAGATGGCGAACTTTTCGGACTCTGCGACGGGTTCGTTGTTGTTGACCAACCCGACCACCGCAATCAGCGCGCAGCTGCGGTTCTGATTGGTCAACCTGATCGGGTCATTGCTGAGCAACGAACCGCGGCCTGGATCTGGGGCGCGACAGACGCGCCGCCGTGGCCGCACGAACTCTGCGTTGGCAGCTCAGCGAGAGTTCGATCTTCCGGCTCCGGCTGGACCAATGTTCGTGAGGTTGTCATTGAACCAAGCGAAATTGCGATCGTGGCTGGTCTTCAGGTCACGACTCCGCTCAGGACGATTGTCGACCTCGCGCGCTTTGCGATTCCGTTTGGGGAGCGCGAGGTTCGCATTGTCAAGGCCATGATCGCGATTAGTCCTATCCGGCTGAGCGACTGCAGGAATGCTCTCAGTGAGCGGCGCAACCTGCCGAACAAGCGGCGTGCGCTCGAACGACTCGAGCTCTGCACCCGCGAGTGAACTGCAGATTGGCCATGCAACTGAACGGCGGCCGTCATGCTGCGCGGCGGCCGTGCTGCGAACTAGCCGCTATTGACTCGATACACGTCATACACCGCGTCGATACGCCGCACCGCATTGAGCACGCGTTCGAGATGGGTGGTGTCCCCCATCTCGAACACGAATCGGCTCAGTGCCAAGCGTTCGCTGGAAGTCGACACTGTCGCAGAAAGGATGTTGACATGATTCTCGCTGAGGACGCGGGTGACATCCGAGAGCAGCCCCGAGCGATCGAGCGCTTCGACCTGAATCTGCACAAGGAAGATGCTCTTTGACGAAGGCGCCCATTCGACCTCGATTATCCTTTCCGGCTCTTGAAGCAAGGACGCAACGTTGTTGCAATCGCTTCGATGCACCGAAACTCCCGCCCCGCGCGTGACGAACCCGACGATGTCGTCGCCCGGCACCGGAGTGCAACACTTTGCTAGCTTGACGAGAATATCTGGAGCACCACGCACGAGCACCCCGGAGTCACTGTTCTTGAGCGCTCGGCTTCGACCTGTCGGAGCGAACTCAATGTCGGAATCCTCGGTCTCGGCCTCGGTGTGCAGCGAGGCGAGCACCTTCTCAATCACCGACTGCGTCGAGACATGCCCCTCGCCGACCGCGGCATAGAGCGCTGAAACGTTTTCGAACTTCATCAGTGCGGCAACTTCAGCGAAGGAGTCTTGACTCATGAGCTTTTGGAGTGGCAGGTTTTGCTTGCGCATGGCACGAGCGATGGCATCCTTGCCTTGCTCGACAGCCTCTTCTCGACGCTCCTTCGTGAACCATGCTCGAATCTTGTTGCGTGCTCTTGTGCTCTTGACGAAGTTCAACCAGTCCTGGCTGGGACCGGCATCCGGGTTCTTGGAAGTGAAGACTTCGACTGAATCACCGCTTGAGAGACTGCTCTCAAGCGGCACCAATCGCCCGTTGACCTTGGCGCCCATCGTGCGATGACCGAGCTCAGTGTGAACCGCATAGGCAAAATCGACGGGGGTTGCACCAGCAGGTAGACCGATCACCTTGCCCTGAGGTGTGAAGACGTATACCTCCTTTGCGCCAATCTCAAACCGCAAGGAGTCGAGGAACTCGCCAGGATCGCTGGTCTCGGCTTGCCAATCTGTGATGTGCGCAAGCCACGCCATTTCGGTATCGTTCTGGCCGGTGGATGCCGCGGAGTTTTTGCCTCCGTTGACGCGATCCTTGTACTTCCAGTGCGCCGCGACGCCGAACTCTGCGCGATTGTGCATCTCGTGCGTGCGAATTTGAATCTCCACGGCCCGACCCTGTGGCCCGATAACGGTCGTGTGCAGCGATTGATACAGGTTGAACTTCGGCGTCGCGATGTAATCCTTGAATCGGCCGGGAATCGGATTCCAGCGCGCGTGAATCGAGCCGAGCACCGCATAACAGTCGCGCACGGAATTCACCAGAACGCGGATGCCCGTCAGGTCGTAGATCTCGTCGAAGTCTCGCCCCCGAACGATCATCTTTTGGTAGATCGAGTAGTACTGTTTGGGGCGCCCCTCGACGACACCCTTGATCTTCGCGGCCTTGAGGTCGTCGCTTACCGCGTCGATCACCTGTTGAACAAAGTCTTCGCGCTGCGGCGTTCTCTGCTTCACAAGACTCTCGATCTCGACGTAGAGTTTTGGGTTCAACACTGCGAACGAGAGGTCCTCGAGCTCAAGCTTCACGGCCTGAATCCCAAGCCGGTGGGCGAGCGGCGCGTAGATATCTAGCGTTTCCCGAGCCTTGCGCTGAGCGGATGCTTCGTCGACGAAGCCCCAAGTGCGGGCATTGTGAAGGCGATCAGCCAGCTTGATGATGAGAACGCGGATGTCCTTCGACATCGCAACGATCATCTTTCGAACTGTCTCGGCTTGCGCGCTGTCGCCATACTTGAGCTTGTCCAGCTTCGTGACACCGTCCACGAGCATCGCAATCTCGTCCCCGAAGTCCGCGCGGAGCTGCTCGAGGTCGTATTCGGTGTCCTCGACGGTGTCGTGGAGCAGTGCCGCAGCGATGGTTTTAGGTCCAATTCCCAGGTCTGCCAGAATCTGCGCCACGGCAACCGGGTGGGTGATGTAATCCTCACCGCTCTTGCGTTTCTGACCGCTGTGCGCTCGTTCGGCTGCAAGATATGCGCGGTCGACAAGCATCAGATCCGACTTGGGATGATGCTGGCGCACCGTGCGAATCAGGGTTTCGACAGCGCCGACCGGCTGCGCCCGTGAAAAGATCCTCGGCAGGAGTGTGCGGAGCGAAGCCGAGCTCTGCGTGGTCTCCGTCATCGCCGATCTCCCTCCTGACTTGAGTCTAGATCGACTGAAGTTGGCCGAAGCCGCCAGTGACGCGGCGCAAGTGCCCCTCGCAACCGCGCGGGATCAGATCTCGTGGCTATGGGTGATCCTGACTGGAGGAATCGATCTCTCCGCCGACTGCACTCCAAGCGACCATGCCCCCTGGCACCGTGGCCGCGTCGAACCCGCTGCGACGCAGGAACTGCACTGCTCGTTCGGAGCGCATCCCACTCTGACAAATGACAAGAATCTCGCGATCACGCGGCAGTTCGGACAGGCGCGATTCAAGTTCTCCAAGAGGAATAAGGTGAGCATCTGGCGCGTGGCTTACATCCCACTCGGACTGCTCGCGAACGTCGATTAGCGGCGTGCCAGCAGCCACCTTTCCCACGGCAGCCTCTGGACTTACCTCCGGAACCGCTTCGTCGGCATCGGTCATACCACCGCTCCACTGGTCGAGCGAGCCTCGGTTGCCCTTTTATCCTTCTTGCGAACCAGAGCCTCGTTTTGGCGCAAGAGCGCATAGATCGGGGCCGCGATAAATATGCTCGAGTATGTGCCAACGAGAATTCCGATGAACAGCGCAAGCGCGATATCCCGCAGGGTTCCGGCACCGAGGAGCACGGCTCCGATGAACAGGATAGAGCCGACCGGGAGAAGAGCAACGATCGAGGTGTTGATCGAGCGAACCAGAGTCTGATTCACGGCGAGATTTATAGCCTCAGCGAAGGTTCGGGTGCCAGATTCCTCGATGGTGTTCTCGCGGATCTTGTCAAAGACCACCACCGTGTCATACAACGAATACCCAAGAATCGTCAGAAAACCGATGACGGCAGCTGGGGTCACTTCGAATCCAAGCAGCCCGTACACCCCCGCGGTGATCGCAAGATCAAACGACAGAGCGACAAGCGCGGCGACCGACATCTTCCAAGTTCGGAAGTAGAGCGCCATGATCGCCGCAACAAAGAACAGGAACACGACGAGGGCAGTGAGCATCGCTCTCGTGATGTCGTTGCCCCACGTCGCACCGATGAACGACGACGTTACCTCGGTCGTATCGACTCCGTAGGCAGCTGCGAGCGCGCTACGGATCGTGTTCGACTCGGAGACCTCGAGCTGATCGGTTTGGATCCGCACTGCATCGCCGTTGTTCACGATGGACACTCGAGGCGTCGCCCCCGGCACAACGCTCAACACGGCGTCCGCGGCGAGGGTCTGATCAATCGACCCATCTGGCAGAGTCGTCGGATTGGCGACTTGGAACTCGGATCCGCCGCGGAACTCGATGCCGAAGCTGAATCCCCCTCGCAGGACAGTTCCAACGAGGGTGACCGCGATCATCACGAGCGCGATCGTGAACCAAACGCGCCGACGACCGACAAACTCGAACGAACGTTTGCCCGTATAGAGGTCATTTCCGAACTCGGTGAGCCGAGACATTAGGAGTCCTTTCCTTTGCCGAGCGCGGCTGCTGATTCTGCCGCCTTCCGCTCAGCAATGGTCTGCCGCTTAGCCGCTTCTCGGCCACTCGATTGCTGTTTGATCGACGATGCCGCGGCCGGTTCACGGAATTGCGCTCTGCCTCGGTATACCGCGCCGAGCGCTTGCGGGTCGAGTCCGCTGAGCGGATGACCGCCACCGAAAAACTTCGAGCGCGCGGCAAGCTGCATCACGGGATGCGTGAACAGCGAGACGACGATGATGTCGACAATCGTTACGACGCCGAGCGTGAACGCGAAGCCCTTGACGTTACCGACCGCGAGAACGAAGAGAATCACCGCCGCAAGGAAGCTGACCGCGTCCGAGGCGAGAATGGTGCGGAATCCACGTCGCCAGCCTGCCTCGACGGCTGATGTCAGCGACTTCCCGTCTCGCAGTTCGTCTCGAATGCGTTCAAAGTAGACGATGAACGAGTCAACGGTAATACCGATTGACACAATCAAGCCGGCGACCCCAGCGAGGGACAGTCGGTAGCCTTGCCGCCACGACAGAATCGCGATGATCAAATACGTGATGATCCCTGCGATGATGAGCGACGCGAGGATTACGCTCCCGAGCATCCGGTACTGAGAGAACGAGTACAGCACCACGAGCGCAAGACCAATGATGCCCGCAAGCAGGCCGTTGAGCAGCTGGGTCGACCCGAGGGTTGCCGAAATGGTGTCGCTGCTTTGCACTTCAAAGCCGAGCGGGAGCGCACCAAACTTGAGTTGGTCCGCCAAGATCTGGGCTGACTCTTGGGTGAACGATCCGCTAATCTCCGGCCGGCCGTCGGTAATAATCGCGTTGGTCGTTGGAGCCGAGATGACCACGCCATCGAGGACGATCGCGAACCGATTGCGCGGGTCGGACTCGGGGAACGCGAACAAACGCTCTGTCACTGCAGCGAACTGCTCGGTCCCCTCAGCATTGAAGGTGATGTTTACGGCCCACCGACCGGTGCTGCCGCCTTGACTGGTCGCCTGGAGGCCGGCCTGCGCGTCAGCGATAGTCTCGCCCGCGACCTCGACCGGACCCAGAATGTACTTGAACCCCCCGCCCGCTTCGCAGGTAATGAGTGGCTCACCGACTGGCGCGACGTTGGTCTGGGCCTCAGCGAGCGTCGCGCAATCAAAGTTCGTGTATTCGTCAAACAGAGCCGGGGTTACCCAGTTCGGGTCACTGGCGTCCGTTGGCGATACCGTCGGCGTGGCCACCAACTCCGGTGTAGGTGTCGCCGTTTCGCCTAAGGCATCTGTCGGCGTCGCAGTCGGGGTCGGAGTCGGTTCATTGATCGCGCTGCTTGTTGCAACGTCCGTGAAGATGACGGGCCGGAACTCGAGCTTCGCCGAAGACTGAATGCGCTCGAGAGTGCTGTCGTCCGGCACCCCTGGGATCGAAACCACAATGTTCTCAGCACCTTGAGTGTTGATCTCGGCCTCGCTGACACCCGTGGCGTCGATTCGCTGACGGATGATCGCAACGGCTTGGTCGAGCTGTTCAACTGAGACGGTCTGGCCGCTCTCAAGCCGAGGGGCGAGGATGAGTTGAGTACCGCCCTCAAGGTCGAGCGCGAGCTTCGGGGTCCACGTTGCGGTCGAGAACAACACTCCGCCCGCGAGTGTTGCCGTAAGTCCAACGACAATGACCGCGAGCCAAGCGAGCGAGCGCCACGCTTTCTTCACTGGAGTACTTCTTGCCACCGGCGAACTCAGCTCTCTCTTGTGATCTCGCGGCGCGCGAACGCGACTCGATGACTGCGGACCAGTGCGGCCAGCAACTTAGGCTAGCGGCTACTCCGCGACCTTTTTCACAGTGCGACGGACCGGCTTCTTGGGTTCTGGGGTTATCCGCTCGCCAAACTGCGGGTCAGCAAGCACTTCGACTGTGCTCTCGTTGAGCTTGACGCGCTTGCGCTCATCGCGCTCCGCTTCCTCGCGATTGGCAATCTCCATTGCCTCCTCGACGGAGCGCGGGCTGCCTGGCTCACCGCTGCCCGCCTTGTCCTCGACGACCTTCGCGATGGTCTGGCTGTGTACTCGCACGATGTTTCCGGGACTGGTCTCGACCTCGGCGACTTTACTCGCTTCGTCCATTGACACGAGGGTTCCATACAGACCAAAGTTCGTCATGATCTCGGCCCCTGGAACAATCTGAGTGCGAAGCTCTTCCATCTGCTGCTTGCGCTTGCGGCTATTGCGGAACATGAAGAAAATCAGCACCGCGAGAATGACGAGCATTCCGATAGTCAATGGATCCATGGGTTACCTTCCGAGAGGGAGTCGATGCGCGGTCGAGTCTAGACAGACGATGTGTGCGACCACCTGAGAATTATAGGTCATCCGCGAAGAGGGTCTCCCGGCCACGATCGAGCCCGAAGTGCTTCCAGGCGGCGGTCGTCGCTACGCGACCTCTCGGCGTTCGGGTGAGGAGCCCGATTCGGACGAGAAACGGCTCGACAACCGATTCGACCGTCTCCGCTTCTTCACCGACCGAAACGGCAAGCGTGTTGAGACCAACCGGGCCACCGTCGAATCGCGTCAACACGATGTTCATCACCGCACGATCAAGCCGATCGAGACCGAGTTCGTCAACGTCGTAGAGCTGTAACGCAGCGTGGGCCGCCTCGACACTCACGGTTGTCCCGTTGACGATCGCGTAATCGCGTACGCGGCGAAGTAACCGGTTTGCAATGCGCGGCGTGCCGCGACACCGACCGGCGATCTCGCCGAGGGCGTGCTCATCTACATCGAGTCCCAGCAGGTTCGCCGCACGCGTCAACACCTGATGCAGTTCAGCAACGTCATAGAACTCGAGGTGCGCGGTAAAGCCGAACCGATCGCGTAACGGGTTCGGCAGAAGCCCGGACCGGGTTGTCGCTCCGACCAGAGTGAACGGGGCAAGGTCGAGCGGGATTGACGTCGCGCCGGCACCCTTTCCAACCATGATGTCGATTCGGAAGTCCTCCATCGCGAGATACAGCATTTCTTCGGCGGAGCGAGCCATGCGATGAATCTCGTCGATAAAGAGCACTTCACCTGGCACGAGTGACGAGAGGACCGCCGCAAGGTCACCGGCGTGCTGGATCGCCGGGCCACTCGACATTCTCAATGGACGACCGCTCTCGTAGGCCACGATCATCGCTAGGGTCGTTTTGCCCAGTCCCGGCGGGCCGGACAGAAGGATGTGGTCAGGCGTGCGATTTTGCATTGCGGCGGCCTGAAGCAACAACTGCAATTGGCCACGAACCTTTGTTTGGCCGACGAATTCGGAGAGCGATCTCGGACGCAATGCACCCTCGAAGGCGAGCTCAGCCTCCGACTCAGGCGTGACTCTTGCGATGGACTCGCTGCTGTTCGTCATCTCAGAGCCCCCGATGACTGTTGCGGGCCGAGGTACACCAGCGCGAGGCGGAGCAGCGACGATACGGTGTGCTGCTGCGCTTCGAGTTCCGATGCGGCAGCAGATGCCGATGCGGATGCGGCAGTGCCCGTAGCCTCAGCGACTGCTTGCGCCGCAACTCGTTCAGGCCATCCGAGGCCTACCAACGCGATCACGACGCTGTCGCTCACTGATCCGTTTGCCGTCGATCGAGTCGAGTGGGACTGCGCACTGACCGATACCTTGCCTGCAAGAGACACGACGATGAGTTTCGCGGTCTTCGGGCCGATGCCAGACACGCGTCGGAAGGCGGCGTCGTCTTCGCCGTTCACCGCAACGGCAACGTCATGCGGGCTCAGTTCACCGAGCACCCCGAGCGCGCTCTTCGGCCCGACACCGCTCACTCCGCGCAACAGATCGAAGATCGCGAGTGCATCGTCATCGGCGAATCCATAGAGGCTGAGGTCGTCCTCGCGAACGATGAGCACTGTGCGCAGGATCGCAACCGACCCGACGCTCAAGCTTCTCGCGTGGTTCGGTGTGACAGATATCGCGAATCCGACGCCCCCGACCTCAATGACCGCTGTAGTGCCCCCAGAGGCGAGCACCGTGCCCCGCACTGAAGAGATCAAGCGCGCCTCCCCTGGATCGGCACGGCAGCAGATCGGCGAGTTGATGTGGCCGTGGATACCTCCGCGACGCGCCAAGCGCGCTGCGCGGGTGTGAGTTCGGACGGGTTGGAAGTCCCAGCAAGAATGGCAGTACTCCAAGCCCCCGAGCCTGAACC
>ENA-ORBV01008620-ORBV01008620.1-microbial-mat-metagenome-genome-assembly--contig:-NODE-8620-length-17046-cov-10.041664_pt1 | contig 17046 bp, 13 predicted proteins | sample MGYA00237777_ERZ505514 | MGnify/ENA primary metagenome ERZ505514 (study PRJEB26160, sample SAMN06269048) | microbial mat metagenome | isolation source: Oligotrophic lake microbial mat | place...
GTCTATCAGTCCGGGGCGAGTGTCACAATCGAGCAAGGCCCGGGAATCGCCTATTTTTCCCGATCGTTGCGGGTTCTGGCCGGCTGGCCGCGGCAGGGCTCGCATGCCGATGCGACAATGGAGAGCGTGCATTTTGGAGGTTTTGTCGTGGGCCACCTAACGCGTCGTGGTTTGCTTTCATTCGTGGCCGCTGGCGTGATCTTGCCCACACGGGGCTTCGCCCAGCTCGTCGAAGCCGCGCCGGGCGCCGTTGGCCTCGTCCTTGGTGACGTTCGCATGCAGCGGTATCGCGTAGGCGTGCGGGTGGTGGCTGAGGGGGGGCCGTGTCGTGGGCTCTATGCGACGCTGCCCGTGCCCGCTGACTGGCCGGAGCAAAAAGTGCGGATCGTGGAAGAGGATTACTCGCGCGGGGTTCGCGGGCCGCAGTATCGCTTTCTGGGCGATGGCGTGAAGCAGATGGTGATCACGATCCCAGCGCTGGCATCGGGGGGCAGCGAGCATGCGATCGTGACCTACGAGCTGGAGCGTGCTGCAATCGAGCCGCCGAAGAATCCCGAGATTTGGCACATTCCTGTGAAGCCAAGCCGCGAGCTGCGGGCCCACCTCGGCTCGGCGCCCTACATCGAGACCCGCGATCCGAAGATCGTGCGGTTTGCCAAGGAAGCCGCTGGCGAGCACGAGGGCTGGCGACGGGTCGAGGCGATCTACGACGCCGTGCGTGAGAAGGTTGAGTATCGCAACGGCGACCTCAAGGGTGCCAGGCGAGCGCTTGCCGACGGCTGGGGCGATTGCGAGGAGCTCACCTGCCTCTTCATTGCAGCCGCGCGGTCGCAAGAGATTCCCGCACGCACGGTGTGGGTCGAGGGGCATTGCTACCCCGAGTTCTATATGGAGGACGGGGCGGGCAATGGCTGCTGGCATCCCTGTCAGGCCGCGGGCACTCGGGCCTTCGGCTCGATGCCCGATCAGCTTCCGATCCTTCAGAAGGGCGATGAGTTTCGCGACCCCGATCGCCCTGGCAAGCCGCTCCGCTACGTCGCCGAGTTTCTCAAGGGCTCAGGCGTCGCCGGCGGCGGCCGCCCCGTCGTCACCTGGATTCGCGAAGGGGCGTAGCTGTTACGCGCCGGCTGCGGCGACTTCGGCTTCGAGAACGTCGGGCGGCAGGATGTTTTCCAGCTCCTCGATCGGCCGGCCAAACTGATCGCGAGCAATCGGTGCGAACCAGCGCGGGGCGATCGGGAGATCCGCATCACGCCAGGCTTGCTCCATGCGCTCGCCAGCCAGACGCACGATCTTCTCGCGACCACGGCCAGCAAGCGTGGTACGGTCGGCATACGGCGTCGTCGGGCCATCGAAGCCGGCAGCCGCGGCGGCCGCGACCACTGGGCCCATCGGAATCACGCCCGTCTCTCCCGGCATGAGCCGCTCGTTGACCGCGAGCGCAGCAGCCGGTGTGGTCCCCGGTGCATCCGAGAGTCGCACCTCGACGATGCGACCCTTCGGCACCTTGGCGATGAGGTCGACCGACTCGCCCGTGATGTGCATCGCCCAGGAGTCGATGACGGCGCCCACTCGCTCATGCGCCATCGCCACGAGGCCAATGAGGCCCTCGAGCGTATGGATGAATGCGTTGGGCAACTCCTCGCGGGCCGCGGCCTCGGGGTGGATCGCCAGGCCGAGCATCATGCCGTGTGGGGCGAGCATGTCGCCGACCGTGTGAAGCCGCGTGCGGTGCAGCTCGAAGAAGTCTTTGAAGGAATGCTCCGCGGAACCAGGGGCGAGCATGGCCACGGCGCGGGTGCATTCGCAGGCGGCTGCGACATCGAGGCTGGCGGGCAGTTCGGCCAGGTCGGCCGCGAAGTCGGCGTCGCTTGCATCGAGCCGAACGGGCAGATGAAAAACACTACTCTTGAGTCGGGCACTCACCAGGAGCCGGCGGGCGTGCTCGACGCCGTAGTAGGCCGCCTGCTTCTGCATGTCGAGGATGTCGATATCCATGCCGTCGAAGCCGAACGAGAGGGCCAGCTCGATCAGTTCGCTGGGACGGCCGGAGAGGGGAAGACCAACAGTGCTGAGGTTGCGGTACATGAATGCAGTTCGTCTCGGGTGAGAGGAAGGGATCGCGGGCTTGAAAGAGCCCCGAAGTATAGCGGGTGCCCTCAGACCTTCAAAACCCGCGGCGATGGGCGGTTTCCGGAGGTGCCTCCTGGAGGCCGCTCCCATGGATTCGCACATGGGAAGGCGTTGCCGGGGGCGACGATTCGCGGCGTTCCGACCGTCCTACCGCCTGGCAATACTACGGTTGGCCCGTGTCATTGGTCCGCTCCGCGATCAGATCGAGTTTGCCCGGCAGCGAGACGATCGCCGAGATCACGTCGAGCGTCAGGTAGTAGAAAGGCATCAGAACGTACGCCAAGATCGGCACTGCGATGGCGATGAATAAGGCACCGAGGGGCCTCACCGCTCCGGACGAAGCCGCGACAAGACCCGGGCCGTCCGCCATCACGATCCTTACCGTTGCGTCGCACAGGCGGTAGGTCGCGAAGATGACTCCGGCCGCAAAGAGCAGCGGCGCACATCGCCATCCACTGCAGGGCAATCACTCCGGCAATCGTGGCCACCGAGACCAGAACGAAAACCGAGTCGGGTACTGCCAGTGACGCGACGATGCTTCGATTCGACGCTATGGCTGCGCGGACCGCACCGAGCAAACCGTGGCACTGGGGGCGGGAGTGGAAAACAAACCCTTGACGCCGCCCCTTGACGCCGCGGGCCGGAACCCACTGCGTCATCCCCTCCTTCCAAATGAGATCACCGGGAGACAGCCTGCCGGTATCGGCAAGCCGCTTGAGCTCTACGGAATTCGCTGGGCCTGCCTCGGCCCCTCCAACACTGTAGTGCCATTCGTCGGCCATGAATCAGCCTCGAGAAGGTGCCGCCCCAGCGTCTCTCACCGTCCTCACGTCCGGCTGCTCTGCGCTATGGTGCGAAGCGAACAAGAGTTGATCGCCAGGCCCAGAACGTTCAAGAGCGCGAAGCGAATCGCTGCGACCAGCAGACCAACAGCCGCGCGGAGCGGGAACAACGAGCCCTCTTCGCATGAAGATCCGTGCCACCGGGAGCCTATCTGACCTCGATTGTGGCATCGCCTGAAATGTCGTCGGGGAGAATCCAGTGATCGCCCTTGCGTTTCGCGTCGACGCGGGCACCGTTCACAAAGACTTGTTCCGTGGCCGCACCGGCTGGCACCTCCACCTCGGCACTCACCTGCTCAGGCAGACGGGCCTCCAGCTGAAAGCCGCCGTCGCGTTTCCAGTGCACTTCGATCGGGCCGCGGGGCGTCGGAACCTTGCCGCGGGCAAACCTCAGGCCCCCAGGGCACGGCCGAATGATCGCCCTCGCCCAGCCGGCCTCCAGGGGCTCGACGCCGAGCACAAAGCGCGGCAGCAGATTCGCGGGCGGCGTACACCGAGCATGATTCCAGTCCTGGTTTGGCTTGTACTTCTGATCCCAGGCTTCCCAGGTGATCGTCGTGCCGCTTGCGACCATGTGCCGCCAGCTCCGATCGTTCTCCACCGTCATGAGCTCGATGGCTTTCGAGTCTCCTCCATACTGAAAGAGGCTCGCATGGTGCGAGCAGTGATCGGTGCCGACGCCGTCGCGATAGAGGCCTCGCTTCGTATCGAAGAGTTGCCGCTGAAACTCAGCCTGGCCTTTCGCGAACCGGGCCCGACAATCTGCGGCGTCGGCGGCGTTCCCTACGGCGTCTGCCATCACCGCCATGCGGGCCAGCGCCGCCAGGTGAAACGCGTTCACGACCGTGTTGATCTCGGTGAACACATAGCCGTCGCGTTCGCTCTTGGGCCAATCCACGATGTCCGTTTTGCTTTACTGTTCTTTATTGCTGCGAACGAGCCCGGGCGGCCTGCGATCCACACGGCCGTCGGCCAGCTTCTCGTCAAAGTGAACGGTGATCCCACCCGACGCACCTTCGGGCGGCATCAGTTTCGGATTGCCGAAGGCGACTCGTCCAAAGTCCACGAGCACGCTTCCCCCATTAAGTCGCACGATTTTTGTTGCGGGCTGTTCGACAAGCTTGAAGGGCGCGGCGCGAAGCCCGTCTACCCAAAGACAAAGCGCGCCCAACAACCCGCCGTCCCCTCGCTGCCGCGAGGGGCTTTTATGGCGAGCGACTCCACTCATCGGGAGTCCCGGCTCAAGACGGTGTGGCGAGCCCGAGCAGACGAATGAATCAGCTCGGGGCCGCCCGTGCCACGGAGCCGGCGTTGTTTGTAAGCGAAGCCAGGATGGCGAAGCGCAGGCGGGATAGCCAGCGCCGCAAACTCCGAGTGAGCGAAGGGCAGGATGCCCGTAGCGAACGTCCGGCGACGTGGCACGGGCGGCCCCGAGCGGGCCACGGAGCCGGCGTTGTTTGCAAGCGAAGCCAGGATGGCGAAGCGCAGGCGGGATAGCCAGCGCCGCAAACTCCGAGTGAGCGAAGGGCATGGATGCCCGTAGCGAACGTCCGGCGATGGGGCACGGGCGGCCCCGAGCGGGCCTTACCAAAAAGGCGACGCCAGCCCCTTCCCCAGCAGCCGCAGCGTACACTCGGCCTCTATGTCGCTCATCGAAGCTGTCGTTCTGGGCCTCGTGCAGGGGCTCACTGAGTTTCTCCCCATCTCGAGCACGGCACATCTGCGAATCGTGCCTGAGCTTCTCGGCTGGAAGGATCCCGGTGCGGCTTACTCGGCGCTCATCCAGCTCGGCACGCTCGCGGCGGTGCTCCTGGCGATGCGAAACGACGTCGTGGCGCTCATCAAAGGTTTTGTTGCCGGCGTCGTGTCGGGCCGCCCGTGGGGCACCATGGAGTCGCGGGCCTCGATCATGATCATCCTCGGCACGGTGCCCATCGTGGTCGTAGGCCTGGCGGCACGAGACTTCATCCGAGGTGGCGCCCGCGATCTCGCAGTCATCACGACGGCGCTCGTTGGCGGAACCATACTCATGGCACTGGCGGAGGTCGTGTGCCTCCGACGGGCGCACCAACGCGACGCGGGCCGCGACGGCATCGAAGGCGTGCGGCTCTTCGACGCTCTCGCAATGGGGCTCGCGCAGGTGCTCGCTCTCATCCCCGGCTCGTCCCGCAGCGGCACCACGATCTCGGCCGGGATGATCACCGGCCTCGATCGTCGCACCGCTGCCAGGTTTTCATTTCTGCTCTCGCTGCCCGCCGTGGGGGCGGCGGGCCTCCTCGAAGCATGGAAGGCCCGCCATGAAATCCTCGCCACCGGCGACGACATCACCGCCGCGCTGGTGGGCACATTGGTAGCGGGCATTGCGGGCTATGCCTCGATCCACTGGCTTCTCAAGATTCTCACGAGCCACACCCTCTGGCCCTTCGTGGTGTACCGCCTCGCCCTCGCGGGGCTCCTCGCGACCCTGCTGGCCAGCGGCTGGATTGCTTCGTGAGGAAGCCGGCGGCGGGGCGAGATCGAATCGGATTTTTCGCCGAACGTTCCACGACCCCACCGGCTGGCGCCAGCGGGCTTCTATTGATTTCGGCCTCACGTTGGCCGGTCGCAACCTTGCCGGGGTCACGGGCGTTCAATGGGGTATGGCTGCCAACCTTCTTATCCGGCATGTGCTTTTGGCGGTAGTCCTCGCGACTGCCGTCCCCCTCGTCGCGGGGGCTGCCAGCCCGACCCCGCCGCCGCGCTGCGACGATGCCACGTTCCTCCGCCGGGCCACGCTCGACCTCATCGGTCGCCAGCCCACACCCGACGAGCTCGACGCCTTTGTTGCGTCACGTTCTTCCTCGAAGCGGACCGATCTCGTCAACCGGCTCCTCGCCGATCCCGCCTGGGCCACCAACTGGTCTCGCTACTTCCGCGACGTCATTTTCTATCGCCGGAGCGATGACCGCGTGATCCTCATGGCCAGGTCTCTCGAAACCTTCTTGAGTGGCCACCTTGCCCAGCCGGTCGCCCGCTGGGACGACATCGCCCGCGAGATGATCACCGCCCTGGGCGCTCCGACGGAGCATGGCGAAACGGCCATCATCATGGCGCAGATGGGCGAAACCTCCGACATCACCGCGGAGGTCTCGCGGGTCTTCACAGGCATCCAGATCCAGTGTGCCCAGTGCCACGACCACTTCACTGACCGCTGGAAGCGGAATCAGTTTCATGAGCTCGCCGCCTTCTTTCCGCGGGTCGAGATCAAACGGACCAGTAGCGACGGCCCCAACCAGTTCGAGGTGGTCTCCCGCGATCTCGGTCGCCGAGGCCGTGGCATGAAGGCCGACAACCCCCGTCGCGGCGATCTCGAGCATGAGATGCCCGACATCGACGACCCCGCGAAGCCCGGCACGGTCATGCAGCCAAAGTTCTTTCTCACCGGGCACACGCTGCCCCTGGGAACGTCCGACCAAGAACGCCGAGAGACCGTGGCCCGCCTGATCACGTCCGAAGACAACCCGTGGTTCGCCCGGGCCATCGTCAATCGTGTCTGGACCGAGCTTGTCGGCGACGGTTTTTATGACGGCATCGACGACCTCGGCCCCGATCGCGAGCCGCGGTTCCCTGAGCAACTCGACGAGCTATGCCGCAAGTTTGTCACGGCGGACCACGACCTCAAGGCTCTCTTTCGTGCTGTGATGGCCACGCATGCGTATCAGGCGAAGGCTCGTCCGCGAACCGATGCATCGCGGGAGATCGGGGGCACGAGTTGCCCTCAGCGACTTCGCGCCGACCAGCTTTTCTCCCAGGTGATGCTCGCGCTTGGCATCGACGAAGAGGCGATCACGGCTCGGTTTGGGAAGCAGCAGGGCGGCGCTCGCAAACTGACCAGCACACCCCGCGGGGCCTTTAACCAGGTCTTTGGCTATGACCCGGGGCTCCCGCGCGACGAGATCGCAGGCTCCATTCCGCAGGCCCTTTTGCTCATGAACGGCAAGGCGCTCGCCCGGGCTCTCGACGGTAATCGTCCCACGCTCCTCGGCCGCGTGCTCCGCGAAGAGACCGACGACCGTGCGGTGGCCGACGAGCTTCACGTGCGGACGCTCGCCCGTCATGCGACGCCCGCCGAGATTGCGGTCTGCCTCGCGCATGTCCGAGCCACAGGCGATCGGGCCGAGGCGTTTGAGGACATCTTCTGGGCGCTGATCAATAGCGCGGAATTCATCTACCGCAAATAGTGGCGAGGCCATCGATGCCAACTCCCATGCCATCCCGACGCGATCTCCTTCGGCTCATCTCCGCGGCAGGCGCTGCCGCATGCATACCGCCGTTCGCCGAGGCGGTCTCGCTTCATGCCGCCGATCTCAAGAAGCGAGGCAAGGCGTGCATTCTTCTCTGGATGTCGGGTGGGCCGTCCCAGTTCGAGACATTCAGCCCGCTCGAAAACCATAAGAACAGCGGTGGCACGAAGGCGATTGCGACGTCGGTGCCGGGCATGCAGTTCGCCGAGTATTGGCCGCAGGCCGCATCCGTCGCCGACCATCTCGCGGTGATTCGCTCCATGACGAGCAAGGAAGGCAGCCACCCGCGGGCGAGCTATCTCTTGCACACCGGCTATCTCCCCAACCCCAGCGCTCGCCATCCCGCGCTCGGCTCGATTGTCGCAAGCCAGCTTGCGACCCGAGACGCTGGCGAGACGGGCGACCTCCCGCCCATCGTGCGCATCGGAGGCCGCGACCGCGGCGACTCGGGCGGCGGGCTCTTGGGACGCCAATGGGATCCCTTCGATCTGCGCGACGCCACGGCAAGCCCTGACAACACGGTGCCGCCGGTGCCTGCCGACCGTCATATGCGTCGGCTCGGCCTCATGGAGCAGTTGGGCTCAGGTTTTGCCAAGAGCCTGCCCCAGGAGGCGGCCGATCATGCCGGCCTCTACCGGCGAGCTACGACAATGATCCTGAGCCCGTCGATGGCTGCCTTTGACGTTGACGCTGAGCCCGAAGCGGTCCGTGCCGAGTATGGCGAGGGCTCGTTTGCCTCGGGCTGCCTGCTCGCGCGACGGCTCATTGAGCATGGCGTCTCATGTGTGGAGGTGGTGTCGAACGGATGGGACACGCACCAGGACAATTTTGAGAAGGTGAAGGACCTGGCCGGCGAAGTCGATCGGCCCTACGCCGCACTCATCCGCGATCTCGAGCGCCGAGGCATGCTCGACGACACGCTCGTCATCTGGATGGGCGAGTTTGGACGGACGCCCCAGGTGAACCCCCGGGGTGGCCGCGATCATTTCCCACGAAGTTTTAATGCGGTGCTTGCCGGCGGCGGCGTGGCGGGCGGCGCGGTCGTGGGGCGTACCGACAAGGCCGGTGTCGAGGTGGCCGACCGGCCCGTGACGGTGCCCGATCTTTTCGCGACGTTCTGCAAGAGCATGGGGATCGACCCGACGATCGAAAACATGGCCTCGTCGGGCCGCCCGATCAAGCTTGTTGACGGCGGCGAAGCGGTCCACGAACTTTTCTAGCTGTCCGTGGGCGACCGCCGCTTCCTGCGGCAGCGGTCCGCTACCATATACACGGGTTCCGAAATCTCATCCCGTATTGGACGCTGACCCATGCAATGCAACATTGACCAGCGGGGCCGTATGGCCCGGATCATCACCGGCGGCATCGTCGAAGCCGTGGGGGCCGTGCTCGTCGCGGCCTGGGCGATCGAGGCGCTCCCCACCTGGGCCCTCTGGGCCGGGCTCGCCGCGCTGGCCGGCGGCGGCTTCGCGATCTTCGAAGGCCTCAACGGCTGGTGCATCGTCCGCGCGATGGGTTTCAAGACCCCAATGTGACAAGCCGAGGCGCGGCCTACGCGTTCTGCGACCAGCCGGGGCGGGGCTGGGCGTGGATCCGTGGGGGGGACGCGGCGGCGAGGGCCCTGATGTCGCTTCGGACCGACGTGAGGCGATCGCCCGATAGTAGCTCGAGGGCCAGCGCGAATCGGACGGTCGCGCCGGGCGCGAGCGACACCACGCGGCCTTGCGACTCCTCAAACGACCGTGGATTCGGATGGTTCGTGGCGGGCTCGAGGCCGGTCACATAACCGTCGCGCTGGCTCCCCTGGTTTTTCCAGACGACAAAACAGGGGAGCGTGTCGGTCTGCCACGAGAGCGCCGCGGCGCGAGCGCCGCCGGGAGCCACGAGCAGCGCCGTGGCGGTGCCGTCGGCTGCCGGTCTGAGCCGCGCAAAGAAAACCTCCTCGCCGCGGCCAGCTCGCGGAGCGTCGTAGCGATTCCATGTCGGAAGGTCGGGCACGGCGGCGGCGTCTCGGGGTGCCAGCTCGTCGATCGCCGCAACGACCTCTGCACCTGCGCCAAGCATCGGCGGGCCCATGTTCACGTGGTAGAGCATCTGCATCGTGGCGGGACGGTCGGAGAGATTCGTGACGGTGTCGGTCCATGCGATGCGGTGCCGGCTCGCTTCCAGGACCAACCGCGTCTCCATGCGGAGGGCATGGCAAAGAAACCGCGTCTCGTCCACGCTGGCGGTGAGCGTGATGGTGCCCGCGTCTTCATCGAGCGTCACGGCGACATCGTGTGCCGGCAGATTGGCGATGCGACCGTGAAGCCCGTGGAGGAGCCGACCGCTCGCATCAAAATCTGGTGCCCCATTACTCACGAGGCCGCACCGCGCCACGAGCTCATCGAATCCATCGAGCCATCCCAGGCCCGATGGCTCCGCAAGCGGCACGAACGACGGATGCACCGGTCCCTTGACCGGTGACTGCCAGCCCAGCTCGACGCCGCCAGCTGTCATCTTCCAGATACCGAGCCCACGGTCGGGCAGCACCACCACCCGCGTGTCACCAGCAGTGAGCTCCACGAGCCGCACGCCTTCGCGGCGACCATCCGACAGCAGCGAGGTGCAGACATCGAGCGGGCCCGCCGTGAGCGTGCAAGACGGGTCGATGAACGGCTCGTCGGCGGCGGTAGCGAGGCGGAGTGTGTGCGTGGCCATGAGCTGGTCCTCTCTCGTGAAAACAGTTCCTTGGCAGTTGTCTGGCCCGTGCCGTGGGCCGTCAAGTTCACCGAGGCTTGAAGCAAGCCCGCGGCGGCGTCACAGTGTGGCTTCCGGGCCGCGGTCGCCGCAGCCCCTCCATCGCCTCTCGAGCGATCCAATGAACGACCTGAAGATATTCTCAGGGCCTGCCAACACGGCCCTCACGCAGGATATTTGCCGCTATCTGAACCTGCCGCTGGGCAAGATCTCGATGGGGCGTTTCCCCGACGGCGAGATCTCCTGCAAGATCGACGAGGACGTCCGCGGCCGCGACATTTTTATAGTCCAGGCCACCTGCCCGCCGGTCAACGAGCACATCATGGAGCTGCTCGTGATGATCGACAGCTTCAAGCGGGCAAGCTCTTTCCGTATCACGGCGGTCATCCCCTACTTCGGCTACGCTCGCCAGGACCGCAAAGACTCCGGTCGCGTGCCGATCACGGCCAAGCTCGTGGCCAACCTCATCACGCGTGCCGGTGCCGACCGCGTGCTCGCGATGGATCTTCATGCCGCGCAGATTCAGGGCTTCTTTGACGTGCCGGTGGATCATCTCTACGCGGCCCCGGTCCTCAACAACCATTTCCAGTCGCTCGACCTGCCGAAAGACGAGCTTGTGTGTGTGAGCGCCGACGAAGGGGGCATCAAACGTGCCCTTGGCCATGCCAATCGGCTTGGCGCACCGCTGGCCATCATCGACAAGCGGCGTCTTTCGGCCGACACGATCACCAGCGCGAACATCATCGGGGCGAATGTCGAGGGCAAGACGGCTCTTATGTTTGACGACATGATCAGCACGGCCGGCTCAATCTGCGGCGCGGCCGAGGTGCTCCACCAGCACGGTGCGAAAGCCATCTACGCCGCAGCCACGCACGGTCTCCTCGTGGGCCCAGCGATTGAGCGGCTCAAGAGCGCCCCGTTCAAGTCGATCATCATCACCGACTCGATCCCGCTCACGCCCGGCAAGATGCTCCCGAACGTGCAGGTGCTTTCGGTTGCGAGCCTCTTGGGCCAAGCCATCAAACGCATCCACCGCAACGAGTCGGTGAGCATGATGTTTCAGTAGTCAACTTCACGACCGGCGGGCCATCCATGGCCCCGGCGGTCTTGCCGTGCCTCCGCACGGCCGCTCGCACCTCCGGGCTCCCGTTACCGTGCGCGAATGCGATGCCCGCAGTCGCATAAAAGCCCCTCACGCCAGTGAGGGGGCTGCGGGAAGTTGGGCGATCCCGCATGTGATCGCAAACGAAACAACATTCAACCCGCGGGATGCGCGGTTGCGGCCCCTTTCCCTGAGGGATATCCTTGGGGTTTCGTATTTGTGAGGGTGGGCGATGCCTGTGACTGCCGATCAACTCGCTTCGGCTGTTGTGCGCTCCGGTCTCATGACCGCTGACGCCTTGAAGGCTTTTTGGGGCGCCCTGCCAGCGGGCCAGCGGCCCAAGGATGGCGACGGGCTCGCCAAGGCGCTCGCTCAGGCTGGCAAGCTCTCCGAGTTCCAAGCTGCGGAGCTGTCGTCGGGCAGCGAAACGCCGCTCATCCTGGGCGACTATGTGCTCCTCGCCCGCATCGGTGCCGGCGGCATGGGGCAGGTCTTCAAGGCTGAGCATCGCCACATGCGGAGGCTCGCCGCCATCAAGCTCTTGCCCCCGGCGCTCACCAAAGACGAAGCCGCCGTCAAACGGTTTCAACGGGAGGTGCAGGCTGCCGCCAGGCTCTCGCATCCCAACGTGGTCCAGACGTTTGATGCAGGCGTGCAGAAGGGTGTCTGGTATCTCGTGATGGAGCATGTCGAGGGGCAGGACCTCTCGGCACTCGTGAAGACCAGCGGCAAGCTGGAAATCCACGACGCCGTCAACTTCACGCTTCAGGCGGCCCGCGGCCTGGCGTATGCCCACGGCGATGGCGTGGTCCATCGCGATATCAAGCCTGCGAATCTTCTGCTCGACACCAAGGGCAACGTCAAGATCCTCGACATGGGCCTGGCTCGGATCGATGACGGCCTGGCCGCGCAAGAGGGTCTGACGCAATCGGGCCAGGTCATGGGCACGGTCGATTACATGGCACCCGAGCAAGCGTTCGATACGCGCCACGCCGATGCGCGGGCCGATGTCTATTCGCTCGGCTGCACGCTGTATCGGCTGCTCACGGCGCAGAACATGTACGAGGGCGAGTCGCTCGTCCAGAAGCTGATGGGCCACCAGAGCAAGCCGATTCCGAAGCTGACGAAAGCTCGACCCGATGTTCCGCCGCAATTGGAAGCCGTCTTCGAGCGGATGGTCGCCAAGGACCCCAAAGAGCGCTACCAAACGATGGCCGAAGTGGCGCAAGCCCTCGCGCCGTTCGATGAAGCCGGTGCTGCACCCCCGAGCGGCAGCGGACTGACGGGGCACTTCGAAGGACTCGGCGGTAGTGGTTCTGCAACTAGCGCCGCACTCCTCGCGCAGCCAACGGCGGCACAAGTCCAAACGGGCGAGTTCCTGCCGACGATCTCGCTCAACAACCCCCTGCAATCGACGGACCCGGTTTCGGCGCGGTCGATTCAAATGGTGCGGCAAAACACACCGCGGCCCGGTGCGAACAAACGCCCCCCGGGCATTCGCAAGAAGATGCTGATAGCGGCCGGCGGACTCGGCGGCGTCTTGGCCGTGTTGCTCGGCATCTGGGTCATTATCAAAGACAAGGACGGCAACGAAGTTGCGCGCGTGCCCGTTCCCGAAGGAGGCACGGCGACGGTTCAAGCAGAAGCATCGCCTGTGAGCGAGTCGCCGGCCGCGAACTCCGCGAACGCTCCAGCCGCGGTCGCCGCGTGGCTCTTGGAGAACAAGAAGCTGGGCGCAATCCGCGTCGAGATCGCCGGGCGGACTCAAAATGCGACCACGGTCCCTACCGGACCCTTTAAGGTGGTCGGGCTCGATTTCAGCCGGTTCAACAATGCCGGCCAGCCGTTGACGGAAGACGAAGTCGCGCGGTTGGCCGCGTTCACCGACCTGGAGGCGTTGGAGCTTTCCACGCTCACCGATGCCGGATTGGCGAAGCTCGCACCGCTCAAGAAGCTGAAATCGCTCATCGTCCCCGGCAGCGAGCTCACGCCGGCCGCTGTGTCGACGATCCGGCAGTTTTCGCAACTGGAGCATCTCCGTGCGTTCGGCAACGATGAATGGCTCAAGCCGCTCGCCGGCATGCCGAGCCTTCGTTCGATGACATTTTGGAAGCTTAAGGTATCTTCCGAGGCGATGAGCTTGTTCCCGCAATATCCGAACCTCAAGGAGCTGTTGTTTCACGAATGCGTTGAGGACGAAAAAGTTGCGAAATCGTTCGTCACCCTTTCGCCGTTGAAGGATTGCAAGAACCTCTCGAAGCTGACTTTGGGCGGCGGCAATATCGACGCCCCCGAGCTCGCCGTGTTGAGTGGGTTCACCCAATTGCTCGAGCTCAATCTCAACGGGCCGTCGCTCACCGAAGCCGAAGTGAAGCAACTCGCCGCGGACTTGCCGCGCTGCAAGATCACTTGGCGAGACGCTGCGAATCAGTTGCATGTCTTCGAGCCGACCGCCGCGCCGGCCATCCCCCCCGCGACGACCGCGAGCGTGACGCCGCAACCCGCCGTCGGCCAACCGGTCGACTTATTGCCTCTGGTCGATCTAAGCAAAGACGTCGTCGAAGGCGAATGGAGCAAATCCGACGTCGGGTTCATGACCGAGAAGGGGGCGACCAACAGCTTTCTCCGCCTCCCCGTGGAACCCGGCGAAGCGTATTCGTTGCGGACCGCCTTTTCGATCGATCGCGGCAACGTCAGCGTCGTTCTTCCCTTCCAGCCCAAAGGCGTGGAGATTCTTTTTTCCACCAATCGAGTCGAGCTTTGGCTGAAGAAAAACGGCGACCCGACGAACCCTAAAGGAGAGTTGCCGGTCGGAAGGATGAACGACGGCAATCGTCATGAGTTGCAGATCGACGTCACTCGCCCTAGCGACATGGAGACGGGTATCCGCGTGGCGGTCGACGGAAACGTGATCGTCGACTGGAAAGGCCCTCTGCAGGAGATGCAGCATTCGCGAGTCTCCGATCCGGCCCTCGTCTTCGGATCGTTTCTCACGAGCAAAGGCCTCGCGAAACTACTCGAAGCGAAACTCACGACCACGCAGGGGAGCATGAAGTCGGCGCGCGTAACGGCGCCTGCCGCCGGGCCCGTCGCCACGGCCGGCGCGCTCTTCATGCACGCCCCCGAGTTCGAGCAATGGCGGAAAGACACGGCAGCCAAGCCGGCCGAAGAGCAGCTCGCGGCCGTCTCGAAGAAGTTGATGGAACTCCATCCCGGGTTCGACGGGAAGTTCACCAGTGCGAAAGGAAACTCGCCTCCGCCGATCGAAAGCGGCGTAGTGACCGAACTGAGATTCAACAGTCCCGACATTACGGATCTCTCGCCGCTGCGAGCACTCACGGTCCTCAAAGTGTTGAGTTTCGCCGGACTGCGCGGAAAGCTCACCGATTTGTCGCCGCTAACGGGAATGCAGGTGACTGAGCTAAATCTGTCGGGGATGGGCCACACGTTGACCGACCTGTCGCAGCTCAAGGGTCTACGACTGGAGAAGTTGACCTGTCGCGAGTTGCGAACGCTGGTCGACATTGCGCCGCTCAAAGGGATGCCGCTCAAGCACCTCGATCTCCTCGGTACGGCCGTTGCGGACTTAGCGCCGCTCCAAGGAATGCCGTTGGAGTATCTGGCCCTCCCCGAGCCGATCAAGGAGTTGACCGGACTCAAGGGAATGTCGCTGACACGCCTCGAATGCGGCGGGCCGGAACTTGCGGACTTGTCGCCGCTGCGAGGTATGCCGCTGGAGACGTTATGGTGCAAAGGCACGAAGGTTACGGATCTCTCGCCACTCTATGAATGCAGGAAGCTGAAAGAGCTGAACATCGAAAAAACGAAGATCACTCCTGCCGTGGTAGCCGCCCTGCAAAAGGCCCTCCCGAACTGCAAAGTGACTTGGGACGATCCGACCAAAGCGACGCCCAACGCCGGCACGAAGCAGTAGCCCGTACAACCGTACGCGCCCGCCGGTTTCTCATGAAACCTGTCGTCACGTGAGAAGCATCAACGATCAATCGTTGTTGAGTGCCGGCCGATGTCGACTTCGGCGACTCCTTGCACGCTTCGGTCACATCGACCGAAGCAGCAAGGGGCCAAATCGCCGTCGCCACCGTCACCTATCCGGCGACGCGTTGCAACTCCTTCAGCGACGCGAGCGTCGAAGCGACGAAGCGGGACTGCTGTGCTGGTCCACCGATCTTCGTGGTGTCTTCCGACGATCGCAATCCATTGATAACGCGGAGTTTAAGCTAATCTTCCCAGGACAAGACGAACGACCGTTCCCGGGAGCTCAAAATGCCGCGACGGAAGACGCTTCCCCCGCTTCCACTCCCCAAAGCATGGAACTCCCGGGTGAAATCGGCCGTTTTGCATGTCCTGGCCCTGGCGCAGTATGCCTTGACGTATAGTCGCAGTTGGGCGGTGGACGGCAGCAACCAGCGGGTACGGCTCCAGGCCGAATGCGATCGCCTCCGACAAGAAGTCGCTTTACTGCGCGAGGAGATCCGGATCAAGGATCTCCGGATGACGCAGCTCGAACCGGTGCGTCGGCCGCACTATCCACCCACTGCGCGCATGGCGATTCTCGAACTACGCGCCGCTCGAGCCTGGTCGCTGGAGCAGACAGCCGGGCAGCGCGTCACGACATTCTGGAGTTTCGTGCGCGAGTTCTCGCCATTTTAACCGATCCGGTCCGGCGATTGCGATCCGCCCGGTTGCTCTGCCGGTGGGGGTGATCATGATCGGGTGATGGCTACCGCAACTCGCGCGCAACGTCGTTACGATCACCGTCTCCGGAATCTGGTCCGCACCACGCAGGACATCCACTGTGCCGTTCAACGAGGCGTCCCGCGCTCGACGGCCCGAGGCTGGCTGACAAAAACGGACACTTCAGTCGTCACCGTCGATGCGGTCGACATGGACGCGTCTCAGCTGCAACGGGAAGTGTTGCAGCTACGTAGACGTATTCAGAAACTGACCGCGCTGCTGCGGGTGCTGTTGGTGGTGTTCCGAATATCCAGCTACTCGTTGAACCAGGTTCGACTGCCGGAGGGCAACAACAAACGCTCGCTGCTGCAAGCCATCGAACGGTCGCGTTCCGCTCTGCCGTTACGGTCCCTACTCCGCGTCGTTCGCTTATCGCCGGCGCGGTATCACGCGTGGAACCGAGAAGACCATTGCGCTCTCGATGACCGGTCCTGCTGTCCACGATCCTCTCCACAACAGCTCACGGCCGCCGAGGTCGGCATGATCCACGAACTGGTCACGTCCGACGAGTATCGCCATGTGCCGACCGGGACGCTCGCCCGGCTTGCTCAAAGGCTCGGCAAGGTCTTCGCTTCGGCGAGCACCTGGTACCGACTCGTGCGGTTGCATTCGTGGCGGCGTCCCAGGCAGCGAGTCCATCCAGCGGCGCCGAAGGTCGGGATTCGCGCGGCCCGGCCCAATGAGATCTGGCACATGGATACCACGGTCATTCGCTTGCTCGACGGCAGCCGAGTTTATCTACAGGCGGTGATCGACAACTTTTCTCGCCGGATCTTGTCTTGGAAGGTCTCTCCGACCTTCAATCCGCTTGCCACGGTGGAGATCCTGCTCACGGCAGCCAAGGGTTCCAATGGCGACAAACCCGTGTTGCTGGTCGACGGCGGAATCGAGAACTTCAACGGAGCCGTCGATGAGCTGATTACCTCGGGCCTGCTGAGCCGGGTGCTGGCTCAAACCGAGGTCACGTTCTCCAATTCCCTGATCGAGTCCTGGTGGCAAGGATAGGACGGTCAACGGCACTTCCGCAGGAGTTTACCGGCTTTTGAGCGGCGGTCTCGCTTCGGTGCGGGCCCTCCTGCCCAGAAATCGTTGCCCTTCCGAGGCCCCGGCACCCGCTCGTGAGAGCTGGTTTTTCGCATCAGGCTCGAGACCGGCTCTGGCGTGGCCCGCGGCGGGCGTTTCAGAGAGAGTG
>ENA-ORBV01008621-ORBV01008621.1-microbial-mat-metagenome-genome-assembly--contig:-NODE-8621-length-17045-cov-30.467115_pt1 | contig 17045 bp, 17 predicted proteins | sample MGYA00237777_ERZ505514 | MGnify/ENA primary metagenome ERZ505514 (study PRJEB26160, sample SAMN06269048) | microbial mat metagenome | isolation source: Oligotrophic lake microbial mat | place...
CACAAGTCGATCCCGCCCCCCGGGGTGGGTCAACTCTCGGCGCTCACAGGTGGGTCAATTCTCCGCGCTCATTGACACCTGGACCGCGACGGCAAAATCGACTGGGATTTATGGTGCATCGACGGATCGTCGGTGCGTGCATCCCGGGCTGCGGCAGGGGCCGACAAAAAAGTGTCGAGCGTCACCCCGATGAACCAGCAGACCACGCTCTGGGCCGCTCGCGCGGCGGATTTACGAGCAAATTCCACCTGGTTACTGACGGCAGGGGCTTGCCGCTGACCGTCGAAGTCACCGCGGGGCAAGTGCATGATTCGACGCAGGTCGAAACGGTTATGGAGCAGATCGCCATCCCGCAACCGCTGGGTCGGCCACGCAAGCGACCGACGCGTCTGGCGGGTGACAAAGGTTACAGTTGCCAGCGTGTTCGTGACTGGCTGCGGAGCCACGGCATCAGGCCGCTGATCCCGCACAAAGACAACGAGCACGCCCGGCACGACGGTCGCGTCACATTCGATAAAGTCGGATACAAGCGTCGGAGCATCATCGAGCAAACCATCGGCTGGCTCAAAGAATGCCGGCGAATCGGAACGCGATTCGAAAAGTTGGCGGTCAACTTCCTGGCGATGATGAAACTGGCAATGATTCAACGTTGTCTCAGAATACTGTTTTCAGACAGAGCCTAATCTTGGTAGGTCTCTTATTTGCACGACGCACATGCGGGAGGTAGCGTCATGAAAACGCAAGTAAATAGCCAAGCATCATCAGTTGTCGTTGACTCTGCTACGCTCGGTGGCGTAAGGCAGGCGCTCGAAAATACGAATGTCGATTCATTTACATTGGGGGCGGCACTTCCTTGTTTTACGAACTGGCTTTCCGGACATTCGCTACAAGTCCTTACGTCGCAGGCTCAATCGGTTAACGAGCTCACTGGCTTAACGGGTGAAATGGTCCGACGATGCGCGTCTACAGTCAAGCTCGCGCCAATCTCGTCGCAATCATTCGGATCTATTATCGAATCGATCGAGTTTCGTAACGGGGTGACGGCTGACAAGTTCATTCAGCAGTTGCATGGGTTTCCGCTTGGCCAGCCTTTAGCGCCGAAGTCATTTCTGAGCGAATGGATGCTAAATGATGCGGCTGACACTTGGGGGGATGTCGATATATCTAGGCATGGCCTCTTCGATGCTCAATTGATTCCCTCACTGGCTGAGTTAACGAGCCGCAGTACAGAACGGATTACAAACATCTGGCGTAACTCGCGAAATGAGTCGGCCGAAAATGTATTGTCGGGCTATCGCGTAGGAGAACCAGCATGCATCGCGATGGTTCATTTGTTTCTCACAAGTTTTCTTTTACGGGGACGGGCTTACAGAGTTTACTGCCGGAAGGCTAAACTTGGCACCACATTACTGCACCCGATTCGCTCCATCTCGTCTTCGTCAGACATGCCGAAAGCAGCCCAAGCGGCTCAACTGACGCGAGCAGCATGTCTCGTGCTTATCTGCATCATGCAAGGTCGGATTGAAAACGGTGATCGCAAAGCATGGTTCATTCGAACAATGAGCAATCTCAACTCAGAAGCACATGCGCGCAATCTAGGGCCGGACTGGATGACGCAACCTAGTCAGAGCCTTGGCGAAATTTCAGAACTCCTTTCGTCTGCGCAAGTTAAGGTAGTTAAACAGTCATTTGAAACTTGGCTAAAAATTTTTGCGTCACTGTTCAAGGGGACTGTGATCGGTTTGTTTCTGTCGAGAGCGGTGAATCTTCCGGAGATTTGGAATAGCGCCGCTGGGAGTGTCGCCCCGGTTATCATTATCCCAGCCACCGCATTTGGCATGAAAGTACTTGCGAAGACCCCGGTTGGAGGGGCAAACAGTTGGCTTACTCGTCAGCGATCAATCGCAGCCGTTCATCATCATCTTGAGTCAGGGATCCGACTGTTAAGCGCTCCAGGATGAGAGTCACGCGCCCTTTCCCGCGCCGCTCGCTGCCGCAGGCGGGGGAATCGCTTCGAGAAGCTTTTCTCGGGCACGTGGATCGTGTCGTGATGTGGGCCATGCTTGCAGCCACGATTTTGGTCGTCGCTGCGGCAGAGTGGATCCACTTGTGGCCTATCTCAAGCATAAGCACGACCGTTCGCTTCACGGCTATATCGGACGGTGCATGCGGCGGGCCAGCTTTGTTCATGCGGTCGCGTGGCTATTCCGCCAGCGTCCGATTGAGCACCATCGCCAGACGAACCCCAGCCCGCTTCAGTTGCTGATCGACAACCGCCCGGCGGTCGTCGATGTAATTCTGATTTATCTTCGGTGGCGGACCGTCTGCGGGAACGTCGCGGTACACCGACGCGGAGGCGATCTTGAGTGACTCATTCGCCCAATCGGTCGGCGTGCCGGTAGCCCATTCCTTCTCATTCTCCACTGTGATGCCGGCGTTAAGCTTTTCAAGGTAGTCCCACAACGCGCGACCGGCGATGTATGAATGAATCAGGTCCGAATCCCAAACCGCGTGAAGCTTCGCGGCGGTCTTGCGTTCTTTGAAGAATACCAGTCGGCCATTGCCGCCCTTGTCGCCGTTGCGTTCGATGACGTGAAGCGGTTGATGGATGTCGCCGACGAGGTGAGCCAAGAACTTCAATGCTTCGGCGCGGTCGGCCCCTGGCTTCGTTCGGTCGGCGAGAATCATTTCAAACTTGCTGATCATCGCAACGACGTGGATGCCGTCGGGATCGTCACGCGCGGCATCGTAGCCGGTCTCCCCGAACTGTACGTTTACATAGTGCCAAGGCGCGGTATCCCGCCTCCGCCGTTTGACCTGGTCAGGCCAATCCGACACTTCGCCATCGCTCAAATCCGCTTGCTCGCCGTCTACCCCCTTGCCGAGCAGCTCGTGGATCTCGGTCTGCGCCACTGGTGTCAACCGATTCTCTGCCAGCAGCGTATGTAACGTGGAGATTCGTCGCCGTTGTCGTTCAAGTCTGACCGACCCCTAATTGCTGTTTGTTGCAACTCCCACTGGCACATTTAGCATCTTGTGCAGCATCGAGATCACGGTGGATATCCAAACGCTTGTCAACGAGCGCTGAGAATCAACCCGCCCCTTTTTGGCGGGATGGATTCGTGGGTTTCCTGAGCAGGGAGGTTCAGCCTGTAGCAGGCGGAGCAATGAGTGAGCATTCGGCTTCTTTTCAAACAACTCGGCTCGATTCGGGCGATAGCCAAGCTGTTACGGGTTGCTCGAAGCCGGCCATTCTGCGAATGGAAGGGTTGGTAGTTCAGGATCGCCTCGGCATTTGCCGGAATCAATAGCGAATGGCCAATCAACGCAAGATGGAACTGTTTCAATCCATTATCACATTGCGGGGACAAGGGTGGTCAAATAGGTGGGAAGGGGCAAGCAAAACGCCTGCACGGGGGCAGGTTGAGGGGCGCGCAAAATGCCTGCACTGATTAGCAGGTTTGTCGTGGGTCTGGTTGCCTTGTGCGGCCGGTTCTGGACAAACCGAGGATGCTTACGGTGCTGGACTTTCTTGAGATTCGAAAGGCTCATGCGGCGGGTGACTCGATTCGTTCGATTGCCCGGCGGCTGGGCCACTGCCAGAAGTCGGTGAGTTGTGCGATCCGGTCGCAGACCGGCGAGCCGCAGGCGTACAAGCGGACCAAGCCGGTGGGCTATCCGAAGCTGGGCGCGTTCGTGGCGATCATCGATCAGATTCTTCGGGATGATGAGTCTGCGCCCCGGAAGCAACGTCATCACGCCAAACGCATCTACGAGCGTCTGAAAGCCGAACACGGCTATGGCGGCAGCTATTACCCGGTCCGTCGTTATGTCGCATCACTGCGGCAATCGAATCGCGAGACATTCATGCGGATCGATCATGTGCCGGGGCGTCGGATGGAGTTCGATTTCGGTCAGGTGCAGGTCGACTATCCCGACGGCCGGCGGACAACGGATGTGCTCAGCGGCGTGTGGACGTTGAGCAATTGTCCATTCCTGATTGCGCTGCCCAGCCAGCGGACGGAATCGATTCTGGAGGGGATGAAGTCGGCGTTCGAGTTTTTCGGGTGAGTGCCGCGTGAGGTGTGGTGGGACAACCCCAAGGCCGTGACGATCGCGATTCTGCGTGGTCGGGATCGCACACTGAACCCGGCATACGCGAGCGTGGCATCGCACTACCGGTTCGATCCGCTGTTCTGCATGCCGGCGAAGGGACAGGAGAAGAGTGACGTCGAGCAAAGCGTGTTTGCGTTGGAGCGTCGCGCCTGCACGCCGGTGCCCAAGGCGAATGATCTGGCAGACTTCAACCGGCAGTTGCTGACATTCTGCCTTGCCGAGCGGAATCGTACGGTCGCGCACCAGGCGCTGACGATCGGACAGAACTTTGAGTCCGAGAAAGCCTCGGCGATGTCGTTGCCGGCACACCGGTTCGATGCGTGTATCAAGCGTGCCGGTCTCGTGGACAAATACCAGACGGTGATGTTCGAGACGAATCGATACAGCGTGCCGCACGGGGCGGCGTTCGCGAAGGTGACGGTGAAGGCGTACGTTGACCGCGTGGCCGTTGTCCACAAGGGCCAGGTCGTTGCCGAGCACCGGCGCGGGTACGGCCGGCATGAATCACTCATCGACCCTCTGCACTTCGTGGCGGCGCTGGCGCGCAAGCCGGCGTGGCTCGATCACGTGCCGGCGATGCGTGACTGGAAGCTGCCCGAGTCGTTCGAATGCTTGCGGCGGTCGTTGAACGAGCTGCACGGCCCCCGCACCGGCAATCGTCATTACATCCGCGTGCTTCAACTTCTGATGCGTCATCCGGCGACATACATCGATCGCGCGATCGGCATGTTGATGCACAAGCCGACGATCACCGCGGAGCGGATCTCACAACTGGCTGATCAACTGACCCAGCGAGACGATGCCGCGCCATCATCCATTCCTGTGGAACAGCAGAACGAAGCGGTTCGTCGTGTACAGGTTCCGATGCCGGACCTGCGGCGCTTCGATCGTCTGTTGTCCGCAAACTCTTGTGAAGGAGAACCATCCGATGAGTGCAACGACCCAGGAACCGCAGGCGATGCTGCTGCGGCATCATCTCAAGACGCTGAGGCTGCCGACGATGCTGAGCGAGTATGCCAAGCTCGGCCGTGAGGCGGCCGAGAAAGACGAGGGCTACGAATCCTATCTGCTCAAGCTCAGCGAACTGGAAGTGAACCAGCGTGGCGCCAATGCGATCACGGCCCGGATCAAGAACGCCGGCTTCCCGGTGCTGAAGGATCTGGAGACGTTCGACTTCACGCTCACGCCGCAGATAGCCAAGCAGAAGGTACTGGAACTGACGCGGTGCGAGTGGATCGAGGGCCGGAGCAATCTCTGCTGTGTCGGCAACAGCGGCACGGGCAAAACGCATCTGGCCGTGGCGCTGGGCCAGGCGGCGTGCCGTGCCGGAAAACGCGTGAAGTTCTACACGGCCCAGGCGCTGGTGAACCAGCTCGAAGAAGCCCAGAAGAACTACCGCCTGGAACGGATGCTGGCGATGCTCAACAAGATCGAACTGCTGATCGTGGACGAACTGGGCTACATCAGCTTCAGCCGCAGCGGTGCCGAACTGCTGTTCCAGGTGTTCGCCGACCGGTACGAACGCGGGAGCATCCTGATCACCAGCAACCTGCCGTTCGGCGAGTGGGGCCAGATCTTCCAGGGCGACCGCATGACCGCGGCGTTGCTGGACCGCCTGACCCACCGCTGCACGATCTTCGAGATGAATGGCGAGAGCTACCGGTTCAGAGAATCGATGAAGTCCGCCAAGCCGGCGAAGGAGAAGAAAACACAGGAAGGATGACGCGGGCGAGACGCTGATTTGCCGTCGGTGAAACGACGGCTATTTTACTGTCCTGAGTGCAGGCGAATCGCGCGCCCCCGTGCAGGCATTTTGCTTGCCCCTTCCCAATAGGCGGATCGCCAGAGAACTGGGCATCTACCGGGAGACGGCCAGCGGCTGTGTCGATCGCAAGGCGTAGGGAGCAAAGCCGGCCTGCAACGCGGATATGCGCCATCGATCGGTGCGCTGTCGTGGTCGAAGCGTTGCGTGACTGTCTAGGAGTTGAATTGATGTCAACCATCTTCGCATTCGATCAAAATCGACCAAATAAAAGAGCGACCTGTATTCTTGGTCGCTCGATCTGGCTCTTGCGGGAGCCGCCAACCCGCACATTGTAGACATGTTCGCAGCCTACTGACGCAGGTCGGTGCTCGACAGCGGTGTCGATACTGCGGACTGAGCTTCGTCATCCCACTTGTGCGGTGCTTGATATCGACACTGGTGCGCGTATACGACTGATTGTGGGTGTGTTTCGTGAACGATGCAGACGACGGTGAGGCAACGCACGAGCGGTGCCGTTTGGACACGGAGACACAATCGTGCACCTGCCGGCTCCGCGCCGAAGTGACGTCTCAGCATCGTGATGTAGCATTCACATTCTGTCATAGCCTGATCCCAGTAACGAACAGATCCCGGTTGCGCCCGCGGCTCCAATAAGGGTGCAGGGCCGACATCGATAACTGTCTGCATGGTATTCTCCTTCTGAAATTGGTGAGAGTTTAGAGAGGATATGAACGGCGGCGCGGGTCAGCGCGACGTGATTATGTGCAACCTGTGGATAGCAAAGCACGGGCGACGCATTCATGTCAATGCCCCTGCGTCAGGAGTTCTCCGCTACAGGATGGGCAAGAGGCTTTTCTTGCGCGATACGGAGCAGCAGCTGCGCGACGTGATGGCGCGGCGTCTGGATCGTGTGATTGGGTTGGGGTCCGAGAGGTGCCGGATGCAGAAACCACAAAATCTTCATTATCAATGAGTTGGCATCACTTTCGACTCTCTCTTACCGGCGAGAGTACATGACACCGAGCAACTCTGGCATGCGGCTCGCAAGCAGCGAGACGTGCCGTCTCGTTGGGCGTTGGAGTACCCCGTCCTAGTGCGCGGCGGTCGAGTCAAAAAATGGTGAAGTAATGAAAGAGGATGATCTTGCAACGGAGCACCTGCTCGTTTGGCTTTGTTCAAAATCGAAGCCCCAGATTCGCGACTTGCGCTCGTATTTGTTGGTCGATGGGCTGTGTTTGCCGAACTTGACGACGCGCCTGCGGCGATGGGCTAATCAGAAGCAAGGGCTGTCGCGCCTCGTCGTCGGTCATAACGGAAAAACCTACACTATCGCTGCGCTAATTGAGATGCCGAGCGTCGAATTGCTCGCACAAACTCAGTTAGAGTTGGAAGCGCTAGATGCGTTCAACGGGAGACCAATGAAATGTTACGTCGTTGGACCAGATCACGCGGACGCGCCGATGTTCTACCGCCCCAGTCTCTATGAGATCTGGAGTTCTCCGCACTGCAATCTACGGTCTGCCGCAGCTTGACACGCCTACCCCGGCTACATCGTGGTGCTTTGGAGACCGGCACGGGCGAAGATATTGTCGGGATCTAACGAAAGGGCGTCGGCGAGCCCTTTTCGAAATCTCGGGTCAGCGCGACGGTCTGCTCCGTATTGAACCATGGCTTCAGCTACCTTGTGATTGGCGTGATATCGATTTCCCACGCCCCTGCCGTCCACATGTTGCAACTCTTCGCGGTAACGGGTGATTCGCTGTCGCGTAGCCACGTTCAACGAGCCGCGAATGAGCTCGTCTTCCGCCCACAGAATGATGAGCTGAGACTTGGCGTTCGCAGCACCGACGAGGTCAAGCATGGCTTCTGCGACCTTGAGTGCGTGGTCCGCATGAACAATCGCCTTCGCCAAGGTATCTATGACGTCGGGATCCAAGCCGAGTTCACGCTGTCCATATGCGACCGTGCGGTGACGCACAAATTGGCGATAGAGGACGCAACTCGTAAGAGCCCAGACGCGCCAATTGTCTGGGCATTCCGCCTGAGCGGCTGCAAGGTAATTGAGCGCTCGGAGGAGGCGCTCCGGCAAGGCAGAGCCACCATTGATGTCATAAATCCCGTAGAGTTCGGCAAGTCGAAAAAGTGCGACAAAGTTTCTCTGTTCGGATTGAAGAACGCGCTCGTACACGACGCGCGCATCGTCCAACTGGGAAGCCAGCCAAAGGGATTCGGCTCTCTCTAGATCACGGTCGATTGCAGGGGTACCGGCGCGGCGCGCGCCGCGCAGCGGAATTTCCTCCGTCTCACGGCCAGAACTCAGCGTGTACAAGTCCTGCAGTTCTGGAATCCCTTTCAATGGGCGGGACTGTGGTCCCCGTGCACCTGCGCAAAGTTCGATCCCGGCCTGCTGACGTGTTTCGCCGGTGAATGCGACATGCATTGGGGGTGCGATGTCGCACAATCGCTTGGCCATGTCGACTGTCGGACCCATCGGGTCCACACGCGTAAGCTGCTTGAATTTGAACATCCACACAGGGCCAAAATGGATGCCGATTCGAGTGTCAATGCGATACGGCCAGTCAAAGACTTTGGCATTGTATTCGTCAAAACGAGAGATGACTCGAAGCGCGGCGCGAATCGCACGCTCGGCGCATCCATCTCCAGCGAAAAATGCCATCACTTCGTCGCCAACAAACTTCACCGTCATCCCTCCGAAATCCGGATGTTCCACGGTGGTGTCCACAATTTGGTTGTGATCGTATGCCTTGGCAATTCCATCAATTTCAGCACGATTGTATTTGAACCCCGTGGATCCAATAAGATCAGCAAAAAGCACGGCAACTTTTTCGCCACGATCCCGGAAGCCTTCAGGGACGCGCTTTAGTTCCTCCAGCGACCGCTCGTTTTCCGCAGATACGAATTCACGAGTTGGTTCAGTGGCCATCCCTTGGAGTTCAGAAGGAACATAGGTCGGCGAAGCCGTGTTGACTTGCGTTTGGTTAGCTGTCGGCACCGAACCATCGGCGACTCGTACTTGCGGCATGGGCAATCCTCATTCAGAAAGAGTGTTAATGTTGATGAAAACAACCGATGAATATTCAACCTATACATGACCAACCAAGCGCCGGTTTTCCCCGCGAACGGTGACTGCGAAGATCATCACTAATTTCGGCTAGCTCGTACACTTCATAGTTGACGTAGCCTAGCACCGAGTAACTTCGGAAGAGATTGTACCAATGTTCGATCGGTTACAATGTGCACCCATTTCCTTTGCCAACTATGCCGATCATGGTGCGGCGATCGGACGGCCGAGTTTTCGAAGCGCAGTGCAATACACAAACACGGTGACAATCCCCACTACTGGGATGATGACCAGTCGGATCAAGAGGATCATTCGGACCTGGGTCAAACTCAAAGGAACGAGTTCGATCGGTCGAATGATCTGGTACGGCAGTGATATCAGTGAGGATGCAACTCCGCCGATGAGCAGCGGGCCGGCACCGAGTTTCCACGCCAATAGAAGCGTCGAGAAGTTGGATCGACTAAAGATGTATGCCGCGTACAAGGCTGTGAAGACAGCCACTACCGCAAGACCAAGGAAATGGATTCTGTTTTCCTCCGCAACCGGGAGTCCTGCATCGCCCACGAAGCTTGGCGGGAACAGTAGGGTCACCGCGCAGCTCAGAAGTGAATAACAGATCACCGCTCGAAGTTGTCGTGTCGACAGAGCGTGCGTTTTATACAGCCCTGGCATCCATTCGGCACCGGGCCCACCGCCAAGTTCAACAAAGTTGAGGTCGAGTTCATCCGCGATTTGCAAGCGGTTTGCGGCGGCAGCGAGTCTCGGGGGCGAAGGAAGGAGAGAGCAAAGCAGGAAAGAGAGCACCAGCGAGCCTGGAATGACCACTGGAAGAACCGCGAGAGCATCAGTCTCATTGTGTAATTTATCTGTGCCATGCGGCTCGTGAGCACGATCGCAAAAAACGTCTTCCACCCAGCGAGCAAGTTGATTGCCGTCTACCCCCGCGTCGAAGACCGGCATGGTCGCGGGAATCGCTTCAGTTGCTGGCTTAGTTGAGGCTTCGGCGCTCGGTAGCTTGGCCCTAAGCGCAGCCTCCACCTTGGGTGCGAAGTAGGTCTTATACGCTTGGCAGACCGCTTCGCGCTGGCTGGCGGGTACCCATTGCTTTAACGAAACCCCAGCAATGACTAAGGTGATGAACATCAGCCAAAATTGCCATTTCGTGACGACATCCTTGATCAGTTTACCCAAGGGGCTGTTCAGAAATGCGAGTGGCATCGAATTCTCTCCGCGTATTGATAAAGTCTCTCGGTTTCAAAGACATTTGGTTGAGGCACCCAAATCGGCAACGAGTCGATCGCTAGACGTTACGCCGCATGTGGGAAACCTTTCTTCCTTCGAAGTCAAACCAGCAACTTTTTCGCCAGCTTCTGAAGCGCCAGCGCTCCGCCCTCGTCATCGAGGAACCGCTGCGATAGCGCGAGCAACGCCGCCAGATTGGTTGCGTCCGCGTTATCCATGTCGTCGTAAGCGTGATCCAACTTCGTCTGGCAGCGAATGTAGTTACCTTCCGGCACCAGTTGTTCGGCGATGTAGTCGACGGCGTCTGCGGCCCCGTCGAAGAGCACGTCGATGACGGGAATCGCCCATTCCAACGCGCCCCATTCCCGGGCTTCATTTGCAACGATTGCGCGCGTCGTCTGCCCGGTTCCGAACGAACCGACGACGATGTCGCGAAGGGTTTGGAGTTTGGTTTCTTCCGGGCTCATTCGTACCAACTCGGCGATCGCGCACGCAGTCGGGTTGTTGGCAACGACGCCCCCGTCGATCAATGGACACTCTACGTCATCCATTTGCAACAGGTGCGCCGGAAAGTAAGCCGGTGCCGAACAGGATGACTTCACGACTTCCCAGAGCATCAAGGATTTGTGTTCGTCCTTGTTGCTCTTAAAGACTTTCGCCTGCCGTGTGAATGTGTTGTACGACGGGATCAACAACAATGCGCCCGAAGCATCCCCCAGCCGCGTTTTCTTGAAACAGTCCTTCAGCACTTTTTCGAGGCCTTCTTCGCTGTATCGTGGCGCGCTCAGTCCCTGTGAGACACTCCGCTTGAATCGGCTCCACCGGCGCGTCGCCGCAGCGGGAAAAATCTCCCGCCCTCGTTCCCGGTAGAGTGTCACCAAGTCGCTGGCGGGCAGGCCGATCGCTAGTGCGGCGGCGATGATGCTGCCGGTCGAAGTGCCCGCCAGTATGCCGGTGACATCACGGCAAGCGCGACCCTTCAACTGTGATTCGAGGTAGGTCACCCATTTGGCCGAGATCAATCCGCGAATTCCGCCGCCGTCAAAACTGAGCAGACTATTCTTTGGCGACGTCTCTTGAGGCTTTTTAGTGGTTCGTTTCACGCGCGGTCCTCCCGCTCGAATACCAGAATCAGCGATGTTCCCGCTACCGACATGGTCACCAGCCGGTGACCGGGCGGTTTCGCTGCATTGATGACGGCTTCGATCTGCTGCTCGGAAGCGGGCAGCGGCAACTTCACAACGGTATACCTCATGCGAACCTCCGCAATCACGGATGGATGGAGCGGACTATTTGGCAACGGCGCGCAGTTTCTCGATCAATGCTTGGAGCTTCGGACCGGCCCGCGAACGCACCCCCCACAACGTCTCGTCCTTAAACTCAGGATCGGTGGCGACTAAGTTGTTGGCGTAATCCTCCATCGTCGTGACCCCGGCAGGTTTGACGGCATCGTCCTTGAGCGACGTTTTCAGGAGATTGTCGAATTCTTCGCGCAGGGTCTGCGCATCCGATGACAGCAACGCATTGACGACGTCCGGCGGGAGTGATTGCGCTGCTTTGAGTTGATCGACCTTCGCCAGTTCCAGCGCGGTGTCGATGACCTTCGTGTAGAGCAATTGGATTTCGGCGTTGGTGAGCTCGTTGCGGAACTGCATTTCGTTCAGGCGAAACAACGCTTCGCGCAAGAACATGATGGTTTGCGTGCGTTTCCCCAGTTCAGCAATCGACTCGGTCACTTTTGCCGACGCATTGCCCTCGATCCCTTGATACGATGCCTTGGCGACAAACTCTGACACCACTCCCATGGCGGTGTCCGGGGAGGGTTCGGAGAGCACGCGCGTCGAGTTGGCCGCTTCGCCTTGAAACACCAGCGTTCCTCGGCGCGTTGCGTCGTAGTCGAGCCAAGAGACGCCCGGTGCCAGTGTGTGTTTCCGCGCCGGATCAGTGAACGTCCGACACCCCGTCGCTGCGAGAAAAGTGACAAGCGGGGCCGTGGCCAACCATTTCCGCATATCGGTACTCCTCTTGTTGGATCCCAAGCTACGGTTGCGTTCCCGTCAGATCGGGCATGTCTACCGTTAACTACGGCACACATCGCACGATTCTGCAGGAGACTATTTTTTCCGCTGCTTTTTTATGTTGGCTTAATCGGCGGCGCGGTATTCAACGGGTGTTCGATAGCGCGCACGACCTCTGTGCTGCAAGCGTTGGATTCGGAGAATAAACTTGGCGCATTGCGTGCCTTTTTGTAGAACGTCGAAGTGCCCCCCGCAGGCGAACATGACTCGTTTCCCACCACCGACTGGGAGTTGTTCAGCCAGTTGAAGAGCGAGCAGTCGCCCGATCGGTCGGATGCGCTGTGCCTGCTTTTGACTCGGTACGGGCCTGCCATCCACCGTTTTCTGCGTCTTACCAAAGGCATGAGTGCTTCCGACGCCGACGATCTGCAGTCGGCATTCGTGATCGACAAGCTCTTGCCGTCCAACACGCTTTTCCATCGCGCCGAAGCGACGCGCGGGCGGTTTCGGAACTTTCTGGTGCGCTCTCTGCAAAACTACCTCACCGATTGCCTTCGCCGTTCGGGAGGGAGGCGGGAAGAGTCGTTAACCTCATTTCACGCGAACGCCGTCACGACCTCGTCAGCCGAGAGTAACGCATTTGATCACGCTTGGGCCTGCAGCATATTGCAGCAGGCACTGGATAAGACGCGGGCTTACTTAATGGAAAGCGGACAGCCGGGCACTTGGGAAGTGTTCGCCCGACGGATTGCTGGTCCGATCCTAGACGACCGCGAACCCACACCTTATCCCTTGCTGGTGACAGAGTTGGCGCTCGACGGTCCGATTCAGGCGTCGAACCTGCTTTCCAGCGCCAAGCGCGTCTTTTCCCGCCAGCTCCAGTCGATTTTGGCCGACCAAGCCGGGCCGGACGAACGTTTCGCTCAGCAACTGATCGACCTAAAAGAAATTTTCTCGCGTCCTGCAGAATGACGCTCCTTCGTGCGTAGGAATAGGTGAGATGGCTCAAGACGTACCGCCGTCGACAACGTTACCCCCGTTTCGCAATACCGAGGCGATTCGACGGCTGCTGTCCGTCGAAAGCTCGGCGGCTGATGAATGGCTGCCCGACGAGTTCGGCGTGATGCTCGGGCATCAGCTCGGCACGTCGCTCGCGGTCAGCGTGTCGCGGCTTGACGCGGCGCGTGGGCTGGGCACCCAGCAGATGCTGGAACAGCTCGGTTCGCCGTCCATGACTTTTTTCGAAGCGCTGACGAGGGGGGGCGCCACCGTCGAAGTACTCGGAGTCGTGAAATGGTTTGCGAAGGAGTGCCTCACCTCGACCGACCCTTTGCTCCCGCGTCCCATCGCCGTCTATCTCTACGTCCTTTCGATCGTTACCGCGCTCCGGCTGCACGGCGCGCGCATCTCCACCACGCCCGAACACAAATTGGAAACAGACCTCGCATGGCTGGCCGGGCAGCCGTGGCTATTCGGTGCCGCCCGTGGACTTATCGAGGCGGCGTTGGCGTGGTTGCAGTCCCATCAGGTGCGGGAATAGTCTTTCGCGACGTAGCATGTTGCGTCGACGGCATAAGATGCAGGGCCTTGATGAATGATGAATCTCCGTACATCCCGTCTTCGCCGGCTTTGCAAAATGATTCTGCCGACAGCTTTCTACCGAAACGCATCGGCAGCTATCAGGTGATCCGGCTGCTCAACTCCGGCGGCATGGGCTCGGTTTTTGAAGCACGCCAGGCGCAGCCCGACCGACTTGTGGCGTTGAAACTGCTTCGCACGACCTTGCTCACGCCACAGCAGCTCGAACGATTCCGGCTGGAGGGGGAGGCGCTGGGTCGATTGCAGCACGCGAACATCGCGCAGATTTTTGAATTCGGGACACACTGCCAAGGCCTTTTGGAAATTCCGTTCTTTGCGATGGAACGCGTGCGTGGCGCACACAGCATCGTTGAATACGCGAATGTCAAAGCGTTGCCGTGGCGAGAGCGCATCGGGCTGATCCTGCCCGTGCTCGACGCGCTAAGACATGCGCACTCAAGCGGGATTGTGCACCGCGACCTCAAGCCGGCCAACATTTTGGTGGACGAGACGGGAGTCGTGAAACTGATCGACTTCGGGGTAGCCCGGCTGAGCGATCGCGATCCTGCGGAGATGTTGACGAGCCCTTCGGTGCTCGTCGGCACGCTGCAGTACATGAGCCCGGAACAGGCCAGCCACAAGCCCGCCGACGAGCGGAGCGATCAGTTCAGCCTCGGTGTGGTGCTTTATGAACTCCTGTGCGACGTCCTCCCCGAACCGCCGCCGCGCGAGGGTGTTTCCTCTGAAAATGTTGCCAAGGAAGGTGTTCCGACTCCGCCGAGTGTGCATCGATCGCATTTGCCGCGCGATCTCGACACGGTGGCACTCAAAGTGCTTTCGGTCGCGCCCGAAGACCGATACCAAACCCTTGATGCCCTCGAACGCGATCTTCGTCATGTGCTGGCCGACGAGCCTGTTGAGGCGCATCTGCCCGGCATGTGGGCCAAGCTTTTGCGCGCGACCCGCCGCTGGGCTGTCCGGCACCCGATTTGGTTAAGTGTCTTGCTCACAGCGGTCGGCGGTTCGATGAGCTACCCGCTCGGGACGACGATCGATCTGCTCGGCTTTCAAGACGCGTATGAATCGCGTGTGACGGCGATGTTTAACTTTGTGCCCGACGAAACGCTACGCGATGTCACGATGATCGCGCTGACGGACCAGACTCGGTTTGCCGAGCTCGCGAGCCGATTCAATCTCGATCGCGTGGATCCACGCAGAAACGCAACGCTCCGCAGCCTACATGCGCTGCTGCTTGAAAGGCTTGTGAATTCCGGCGCCCGGGCGGTCGCCGTGGATATTCACTTTTCTCCCGCATCGACACCGGATGACGCGTCCCTCGCGGCGGCCGCGCGACACGTCGAACGGTCCGGCATCCCGTGTGTCCTGGCGCGCCGCCCTTTCGATGGTGGCGATGCGGAAGTTGTATCGATCAATTCGGCTCTGACGACCAGCCGCCCCGGTTTCATCGGCGCGAATGTCTCGGCGACGGCACCCTGGAACATCGTCCTCGCGGCGCAACGACCGAACGCTCCGGCGCGTCCGAGCCTCGCGCTCGCCGCCGCAGCGGCACACGCGGCAGCAACCGGTGCGCACGTCGACATGGCGACGGGTATCACGAGTCTGGGCAACGGGACCGCCGCATTCGTCACGCACCATTCATTCTTGAGGCGAATGGAAACCGATATCGTGCCGCTCGGCTACCGAAGAGACGACTTGCTGGCGCACTTCACCGTTGAAATGCCCCCGCTTGCCATCCTCGCCGAAAACACCATTGACTTCGGTGCTGCGTTGACGCTCGACGATGGGGCATTACGGCACCGTTGTGCCGGGCGAGTCGTTTTGATCGGTGACCTCCGCGCTGGTCAGGACGGTCCTTTCCCTCATCCGAGCAAGATTCCGTATCACGGGCTCCACGCCAATGCCGTTGCAATCCAGATGCTCATCAATGGACAGTGCATTCGTTGGCTTCCATATATTGAGTTCGGGCCTCTAACGCTCGGTACGCCGTTTCCCATGCTGCTGCTTGCGGCAACGTCGGGATGCCGGGCGGGCCGATTCACAAGAACATCACGAACTTGGCTCGCACTTGTTGCGTCGTTTGCCGCCCCGATCGCCGCTTCACTGATCAGTTATCGGGTCGGCGGATGGCTTTGGAGTCCGGCAACATTTTGTCTTGCCGTTGTAATCACGTTCGCCCTCGCACGCGGTGCGATGGCTGCCCACTTGTTTCGCTCGGAAGGAATGACATTGTCATGAGATGTACACGCGTTTTCATCGAGAGAGTCGAGGGGAATTTTCAGTGTCTCGCACCGGAGGAAGCCATATATGTCGAGGAATCCACGCCGGCCACCGCCGCACGCACAGTGATCGTCAGCGGCTGGATTTATCTGGTGGGGGAAAAGCCGCAGACCGTCGCAGCTAATGGCTACGTCGATATCGGGGCCTCTGGCACCGCCATGATCGTGCAGCAGATGCCAGAATTGCCCGGTAAAATCCGCGTGCGGGCTTATGTTCGCAGCGCCCCGACAGGCCACACCGCTACGATATTACATGCCGGCGTGACTTCGTCGGACCCGATCTCACCCGGACAATTCGCCGACTGCATCGTCGGAAAATCCGGCACACTGTTCGAGATGACAAGCCCGGCAACCTTCGATGAGAACAATCCGCCCGCCGGGAGCGAGAACCTCATCGGTGAAGTGGATACCGAACGTGCCGCGCGCGGTGTTCAGTGATGCGAGCAACAAAATCGGTTGTGCGTGACGGGCATCGATGCATCAGCAAACTATTCGCTCGGGGCTTTCGCTAGACCTGGCATGCTCCGTCTCGGCGGTTGCCGATCCACGACTAGGCTTCGTTTGTGGTACCGCAAAGCAACGACAGCATCACGAATGTCGGTCGGTTGACTCTGTCGCCGACAAGGTCTGAGCAGCCGCCTCGTGAAGTCTGCAGAATCATGATGAGGAAGTTTCCGTCCAAGGTGCCTGGGGCGGCGTTTGTACGGAGACGATGAAATCTCTTGCCTAAAAATTCACGAATTCAAAACAAAGGCTGCAGAATCCAGAGATATCGTGCGTAAGCATTTAGTAGGAGGATCACGATGCGAATTCTAAGTTGCTGCGTAACGCGAGCGTGGGAACCAAAAAGTTCAAAGCCAGCGACACCAACAGGAGTGCAAGTTTCTTTCTGTAAATCATCGTTCGTTCTGATCGACGCACTCTTCGGCCTGCCGCTTCATCGCCGT
>ENA-ORBV01008624-ORBV01008624.1-microbial-mat-metagenome-genome-assembly--contig:-NODE-8624-length-17045-cov-6.377711_pt1 | contig 17045 bp, 14 predicted proteins | sample MGYA00237777_ERZ505514 | MGnify/ENA primary metagenome ERZ505514 (study PRJEB26160, sample SAMN06269048) | microbial mat metagenome | isolation source: Oligotrophic lake microbial mat | place...
ATCAACATGATCTTCGAAGGGACCAACGAGATCCTCCGCGCCCTGATTGCGCTGATGGGGCTCCAGCAGCCGGGCGAAGAACTCAAGCAGGTCGGCAAGGCCTTCAAGAATCCGCTCAAGAACATCGGCGCGATCTCCAGCTACGTCACTGGCCGCGCCAAGCGCACCCTCTCCAAGAATCATTTCTCCAAGGTCCACCCGGTGCTCGCCGAGGAGGCCGAGCTCATCGCCGACAACATCCACGGGCTCGCGCTCGCGGTGGAGAAGGCGCTGATCGAGCACGGCAAGGACATCATCGAACGGCAGATGCTGCAGGAGCGCATGGCGAATGCCGCCATCGACATCTACCTCAGCACCGCCGTGCTCTCGCGTGTCACCTCCGTCCTCAACAAGCACGGCGTGGACGGGGCGAAGGATGACCTCGACGCCGCCCGCATGTTCGTGCCGATGGCGATGCGCCGCACCCGTCGTGCCATCCGCGCCATCGAGAAGAACGGGGACGATCGCGTACGCGCGATCGCCAAGCGCGCGATGGACACCGGCGATCTGACCGTTCCTACGCCCACGGACGCGTGACTCTTATTTCGATGTCCGGCGTCGGCATTTCGTTCGGCGCCACGGAACTCCTGAAGAACATCACCTTCACCGTCGCCGATGGCGATCGGTGGGGCATCATTGGCCGTAACGGTGCCGGCAAGTCGTCGCTCTTCAAGATCATCACCGCCGACTTGATGCCGACGGTCGGCGGTCTGGCGCGGCGGCCGGGCCTCCGGCATGCCCTGCTTGACCAGCACCGCGCCTTTGAAGGCGCGACGACCGTATGGGAAGCGGCCGCCGCCGCCTGGCGTGAGGTCATCGCCCTCGAGAAGTCCATCGCCGATCAAGCCGTGCAACTCGGCGAACTCGGCGAGAACATCCCCGACGATTTCCTCGAGCGCTTCGGACGTGATCAAGAGCGTTTCGCCGACCTCGGCGGCTACGTCTATCACGCCCGCGTCGATGCCGTGCTTCAGGGCCTCGGCTTCGACGCCGAGGACTCCAAGACCCGGCTGGTCTCGTCGCTCTCGGGTGGCGAGCGGGGACGCGTGGGACTCGCGGCGCAGCTGATCGCGCCCGCCGACCTGCTGCTGCTCGACGAACCGACCAATCACCTCGACCTCGACACCACGACCTGGCTGCAGGATTGGCTCCGCGAGTGCAACGAGACGATCATCGTCATCTCGCACGACCGGGCCTTTCTCGACGCCGTCTGCTCGCACATCCTGCACATCGAAGGGCGCTCCTGCGAGAGCTACAAGGGGAACTACAGCCAGTTCGTCGTGCAGCGCGCCGAGCGGCGTCTCACGCGTGAGCGCGAGATGGAGCGCCAGCGCGCCTTCGTGAAGAAGGAAGAGGAGTACATCCGCCGGAACCTCGCGGGGGTGAACTCGTTCCAGGCGAAGGGGAAGCGCAAACGCCTCGAGCGCCTGCCGCGGCTCACGCCTCCGCCCGGCGACCCGGCGGCAATGAATCTTCGCTTCGAACCGGCCGAGCGTGGTGGTGATCAGGTCATCGCCATCAAACACCTCACGGTCGAGGTCCCGGGACGCGTCCTGATCGATGACTTCACCGCGGTGCTCCGTCGCAATGACTTCGTCGCACTCGTCGGACCGAATGGCGCGGGAAAGTCCTCCCTGATCTCCACCATCCTCGGCGATCGACGGGCCGCCTCGGGCGAGTCACGCGTGGGTGGGTCCATCACGCCGGCCTGGTTCCGTCAGGATCTCGCTGATCTCCCGCTCAACAAATCGTTGATGGATGCCATCCTCGATCAGCGTCCGTTGTGGAGCCGCGGTTCTGTGCAGAACCACCTTGGCGCCTTCGGCTTCAGCGGCGATGAAGTGTTTCGCGAGATCAAGACGCTCTCCGGCGGTGAGCGCGCGCGGATGGCGCTGGCGTTGATCTGCCTGTCGCACGCCAATCTCCTCGTGCTCGACGAACCGACGAATCACTTGGACGTCGAGAACATCGAAGCGCTCGAGGATGCACTCGAGGAGTTTGAGGGAACCGTGCTGCTCGTGAGCCACGACCGCGCCTTCCTCCGTGAGATCGCGACGCGGGTGTGGGCATTCGAGGGGAACAAGCTCACCGACTTCGACGGCTCCTTCGTTGAGTGGGAAACAAGCAAGGCAGATCGCGCCGCGGTCCAGGCACGCGCCGAGGCCGCTGAGGCCGAGGCGCGGAAAGCCAAGGACAAGCAGAAGGCAAAGAAGAACACCGCCACGCAGGACGACGACCACGCCGAAAAACGCGCGCGGAAGCGCGCCTCAGAGGACGCCGAGAATGCCGCCGCGCGCTGGGAGCAGCGGGTGACCGAACTCGAAGCGCAGCTCGCTGATCCGGATCTGTACGATGGATCGAGCGAGGCGGCGAAGCGCGCGGCCTCGCTGGATCAGGAGTTGGCGAAGGCCAGGCGCGCATTGGACGACGCGCTGGCGGCGTGGGCGGAGTCGTCGGAGAAGCGCTGACGGACCACCGAGAACTCAGACCGCGCCGGGCCGCAGCACGAGGTACGTCGCCATCGCCTGTTTCACGGACAGGCGCGCCGAGACCTCAAGCTCGTACTCCAGCGTAATCTCACCAAGCTCGGCGGCGCCATGCCGTCTCCGACGCCCCGATGCCTCGTTGCTCGACTCATGCCTCCGGCAATAGTCGCGGCTCGACATCCAGAGCCCATTGGCCGCGCGCCACCACTCCTCGCTCTCGGCGCCACGACCGATCACGGCGGTCTCTGCGTAAAGCCCCGCACGCGCCGCCAACTGCGCGTCACAGAGTTCCGCTAAGTCCCACGCGGCGTTGAACTCTTCGTCATCGGCCCCGAGGGCCACAAGGCGCGTCAGCCGCTCGTGCTGGCGGCAGGATTCCTTCGCGGCGCGGTAGAGAGCGTCCGCCGCATCGCGCACCGGATGCACGGAGGGCTTGGAGGGACGCGGAATCGACTTCTTGGGCATTGGGACACGTGGTCTGGGGATGTGGAACCTCACCTCCCGCTGTCCTCCCGCGCAAGCGGGGGTAGGTCAATGCGCCGCTCAGGGCGCCGGCGCGTCCTCGGTCACGAAGGCAATCTGGTCCAGACTCGGACTGATCGCGATTCGGCTGATCCCGCGCACTCCGAAGACGCCAAGATCGGCCAGCTGCGACCATTGCCCCGCACGCACGTGCCAGATGACCGACCCAGTCCCGAGGATGAACGACCCATCCGCGAGGCGAACATGGTACTCCACCCCCGCCGGCGCGCTGAGCACGCCCTGCACCGCGCCCGTGCGCGCATCGACCTCGGTAATCGCAACTGGGGCGAGTGCGGAGTCGCCGACCTGGACAAAGGTGAAGGCCTCACGCCCCGGTGCGCGCGCGAAGGCGCGCCCGATATTGCGGCCGAGCGTGTCCACACGCTCCGTGCGCGGATCGGCGAGCACCAGCGCATTCGGGCTTCCGAGAACGAAGGCGCCAATTGCCGACTCCCCGATCCAGACGTGATAGCCCACGGGCTTGAGTGCCGGCAGGATCACGCGCATCGGCGCACCGTCCCAGCCAAAGGCCCAGAGGCGCTGCGTGGAATCGGCCTCCACGCGAATCACACTGAAGCCACTCCCGTCCGGCATTGGCGTCGCGGAGTACTCGCTCTCAATGTCGGTCCTGGTGAGCCGCGTTGGGGCACCCCCCGCGAGCGCCACGCGCCAGATATCCGCGGGCCCGCCATTCTCAATGCGCGTGTACATCACCGCGCGCCCGTCGGGAGTGAACGACGGCTGATTGTCGTAACCGGCGCGCGCCGTCACGTTGCGCGGCCGACCGAGCGTGACGCTGCTCCCACTCACACGCAGGGGCGCGACCCACACGTCGGTACCACCCTGCGCCTCGGCGCGACCACTTCCAGCGGAGAGAGCCACAGCGACCAAGAACAGCGGGATCAGCCTGCGCATTTTCGACTCCTAGAAAATCGTGGAAGACCGACGTTCACGACTCGGCGGGGAGCACGATGCCGCGACACTCGCCCAGCCCGATCCGTACCGCGCCCTCGCGTTCGCACCAGCCACGCAGAATCACCTCATCGCCATCGGTCAAGAACGCGCGCGTCTCACCATTCGGCAAGGCGATCGGCTCCGCACCGCGCCACGACAACTCCAACATGCTGCCGCGCGAGTCCTTGGTGGGACCCGACACCGTGCCGCTCGCAAAGAGATCCCCGGCGCGCAGGTTGCACCCGTTGCTCGCGTGGTGCGTGAGCATCTGCCCGAGCGTCCAGTACATCCCACGGAAATCCCCGCGCGAGAGCCGCACCTCCAGCTCCCCCTCGGCCCGCATTTGTGCGGTGCGGATCCAGACCTCCAGCGTGATCGCCACGCCGCCGGCCTCGCGGTCGCGTGCGTCACTCAAGTATGGCAGCACGGCCGGATCGTCCGCACCCCGCGGGCGCGACGGCGCACGGAACGGCGCGAGCGCATCGAGCGTCACCACCCAGGGCGACACGGTGGTCGCGAAGTTCTTCGCCAAGAACGGCCCGAGCGGCTGATACTCCCACGACTGCAGGTCACGCGCCGACCAATCGTTCACGAGCACCACCCCCGCGATATAGCGCTCCGCGTCCGCAAGCGGAATGGACGTCCCCATCGCATTCCCACCGGCCACGAACGCCCCCACTTCGAGCTCGTAGTCCATCCGCGCACTCGGCCCGAATGTCGGTGGCCCCTCTGGCTTCGCCGACGTCTGTCCCTGCGGACGCCGCACCGCGGTGCCACTCACCACGAGCGACGACGCGCGTCCGTGATAGCCGATCGGCACATGCTTGTAGTTCGGGAGCAGTGGATTGTCCGGACGGAACATCGATCCCACATTCGTCGCGTGATCGATACTCGCGTAGAAGTCGGTGTAGTCCCCGACCACCGCGGGGAGCGCCATCTGCACGGCGGACATCGGGACCAACAGCTCGCGGTCCTGACTCGCGCGCGCGCCTTCAGGGGTATCCTCGCGGAGTAATGCACTCACCCGCGCGCGGAGCGCGGTGAGTCCACTGCGTCTGGTCGCGAAGAGCGGGGTGAGCGATTCTGCCCCACAGGCTTCCAGCACATCGATGCGCAGCCCGTCGAGCAGCCCCACCTCACGGGCGTGCGCGAGATCGAGAATCATCTCGCCGATCGCGACGCCGAGTCGCGGCACATTGCCGCCGGTCGGGTGATACGCGCCGAGCGGAAGATTCTGGATCGGGAAGTTGCTTCCCGGCGCATGCGCAGAGGGAACCCAACTGCGGAGCGCGGGATCATGCGTGGCGTCAAGCGTCATCGCGAAGTCGGAAGGAGGGAAAGAGCCGCGAGATCCTGTACCGGTTCCATGAAGGAACAGGAACCGAAGGACCCCGCCAAGGTCGTACGCGCGTCCACGACCTGCGCCGCAGTCGCACGGAGGCCGCGCCACACAATTGCGTCGTCGCTCGCCACGATTGCCGCGGCGTCACGCTCAGTGAGTAAGGGGAGCACCGCAGCCGCTGCGTGTCCCGCGTGAAGCAACACCGCGGCCACGAACACATTCAGGAAGCCATACATCGTTCCGAGTGCAGCGTCCGGCGCGTAGGTGAGCGCATACTCGCCGCGTATGAGATGGTGCAGCCCGGCCGTCGCCTTGAACGGCACCCGCTGCGCGACGCACGCCGTGAGGAAGCGCATCACCTGCTCTGGTGTGGGGAAGGCTTCCACCGTCACCCCGCCCGTACGGATTTTTGCGCGCATCCCCGCTGCGCCCACGGCGGCAATCAACGCCGCGGGGTCCTCGCGCACCGGCAGCTCGACGTACACCGTGCGCCGACCGCCGAACGCGGCCGCGAGCGCCGCCACGCCCGCCGCATCACCAGCCTGGGCCTCAACCGTATCGACGCGCCAGCGAGAGCCGTGCGCCGCATCGAACGCATCAAGCGCGGACGCATCGGCCGCACTCGCCAACACCGCCAGCGGCCACGGTGCGCCGTCCGAGGCGCCGGTCGCCGCATGCCTCACAAACTCATCGAGCCGCGCCACCGGCAGTACAAAGCGCGCGAGCATCGCGCGCTCCGCCCCCACACGATACGCCGCATAGTTACGCACGGCCTCCGCCATCGGCAGCGCCGCCGGCGGAAAAAGACCCGCGTAGTCCACGAGCCCATCGAGCAACGCGTTCAATGCCGTCACATCGAACTCCCGCGAATCGTCAGCGTCCAACGGCGTGGCTCACCCGGCACCAACCAGGTCACCGACTGCCAGTTCCCCAGCGCCTCACTGAACCGCTCCGGCGCGCCCAGCGCCGGCACCAGGGCGAGCATGGGTTCGCGTTTCGGCGCACGCAGGAGTCGACGACGTCCGGTCCGCTGCGTCCCATCGCGGTCGATCAGCACGCCGAGCAGGGGAACGCCGGCGCCGGCGCAACTGATGGTCAGCCGCTCGCCGTCTTCCATGAGCTGAATCGTCGACTTCCCTTGGCCAAGATCGACCCACGAGGACAACTGCGTCTTCGCTGGCACACTCCACGGGGTCGTCACGTCGCGGGTGCGTTGGTCGAGCATCAGACGCGGCCACTGGGCGATCACCTCGCGCCCCTCACGCATCACCGCCCCACTCAGCGACGACACGCGCCACCGCGCACCATCGGGCAGCTTGAGACGTGTGCGCGACGACAGCGGGAACATCATCCACGCACTCCACAAAAAGGGGAGCCGCTCCTTTCCCGTCGTCCGCGCTTCGTAGCGCGCCTCGATGGCGCCGTCAGGACGCACGAGCAGCATGCGCTCCAGCACCCAAGGCAGGGTCGCGCCGCTCCACGTGCACGTCACCTTGTGCCCTTCTGTGTCGGTCACGAGCACCGTCTCGGGACGCTGCGTGCGGGCCTCGCCCCCAGTGGTCATCGCAACGCCGCCGGCTCCCTTCACCCAGTCGGGCATCGTGCCGCCTCCCGCGCTCGGCGCGCACTCCTCCCACCCGGTGCCTTTGATCGGCGCGCGCCCCGCTTTGGGCGCGGTCTCGTCGCCCTGCAGGAGCCACTCTCGGCCGAACGCGTGAAGGGATCGGATATGCCCGCCGTGTTCCGGGACGATCTCCACGCGCGAATCCCCGCCCTCGAGTGCGATGAACCCCGGATTCGCGCGCGCCGCGGGGGTCACGCTGCGCTCAGACGACCGTCGCCGGATCCAAGCCGCGCGTCATCAGTACGCGCGAGACCGTCTCGCCGATCTTGTTGTTCGGCGTACTCGCCCCCGCGGTGATGCCCACGCGGATCACTCCCGTCGACGGGAGCCAGTCGGTGTCCATGAGCTCCTTGCCCGACACCGGATCGCGATGCCGCACGCGTCCCGTCTCGGGATCGATGCTCGCCGCATCCTCCACATGATACGTCCGCACCCGCTCCGCACAGAGCGCCGCGAGCGAGATCGTGTTGCTGGAGTTGTAACCACCGATCACGACCATCACATCGAGCGGTTCGGTGAGCAGGGCATTCACCGCATCCTGCCGGTCCTGCGTTGCGGAACAGATGGTGTCGAAAGTGCGGAAATACTCGGCGCGATCCCCCTCGCCGTGCAACGTTGCCATTGTCACGCCCACCGCCTCGCCAATCGCCAGGGACTCGCGCGCGAGCATCGTTGTCTGATTCGCCACGCCGATGCGATCGAGATGCGTGTCGGGATCGAAGTGCGGACTCGCGGCATGCGCATACTTGGCCAAGAACGCCTCGCGCCCTCCGGCGAAGCTCCCCGAGATGTATGCCATCACGTCCTCGGCCTGCCCCATGTCGCGCACGACCAAGTAGGTGCCGTTGTCGTACTTCTCCACCTGCGACGCCGTCGCCCGCGTCTCCTCGTGGTAGTACTTGCCGTGAATGAGCGAGGTGAAGCCATCCTTCGCGTACGCCTCGACTCGCTTCCACACGTTGAGCACCGAGCCGCAGGTGGTGTCCACCATCACGCATCCCTTCGCGCGCAGGGTGTCGAAGTCGTGAATCGTCACGCCGAAGGCGGGAAGGATCACCACGTCCGCCGGCTCCACTTCGGAGTAGTCGAAGCCCTTGTCGCTTGGCTTCAGGAACACGATCCCCATTTCGCGGAGTTTCGCGTTCACGTGCGGGTTGTGGATGATCTCCCCGGCCAGAAAGATCCGCTTCTCGGGGAACTTGGCCCGCGTCTGGTAGGCGTACTCGACCGCCCGCTCGACGCCGTAGCAGAAGCCGAACTCTTTCGCGAGCCGGATGGTGACCTCCCCCACCACGAGCGTGTGCTCGCGGGCCAGGAGAAGATCGACCAACTGGCCATCGTAATCGGCGGTCAGGGTGTCCTGCACGTCGGCCTTCAGGCCGAACCCCTTCCGAAAGTAGGTGGACTCGGTAGTCATAATGGAAATCTAAGCCTGAGGGACCCCACGCCGACGGGGCGCAGGGGGGAATTTATGGACAAGATGGAGGCCCGGGAGGCGCCGGCGCCCGCGACCGCTCGCGCCCCGACCCCGGCCACCGTATGTTCGCCACTATGAGCACCAGCACGGGCGACCGGTTCGACCTCTGTGTAATTGGAAGCGGGCCCGCCGGCGAGAAGGGCGCCGCCCAGGCCGCCTACTTCGGCAAATCCGTCTGCCTGGTTGAACGCGCACCGAAGCCAGGTGGTGCCGCCGTCAACACCGGGACCATCCCCTCCAAGACCCTCCGAGAGACCGCGCTCTACCTCAGCGGCCTCCGGCAGCGCGGGCTCTACGGCGTCGATCTCCGGGTGAAGTCCGATATCACCATCGGGGACTTCATGCATCGCGAGCGCGCAGTGGTCGAGCATTCCTGGCAGTTGATCGACCAGAACCTCGAACACCACAAGGTGCATCGCGTGCAGGGGGCCGCCCGATTCCTCGACCCGCACACCCTCGAGGTCACGCGCTACGGCCAGCCGCCGCAGCACCTCACTGGAGAGATCTTTCTCCTCGCGAGCGGCTCACGTCCCTCGCACCCCGCCGAGATCCCCTTCGACGGCCGCGTAGTGGTCGACAGCGACGACGTCCTCTCGCTCGCCGCCATCCCCAGCCGGCTCGTCGTCATCGGGGGCGGCGTGATCGGCTGTGAATACGCAGGCATCTTCGCCGCACTTGGCGTCCGCGTCACGCTCATCAACAGTCGCGAACGGCTCCTGATGCAGCTCGACTCCGACCTCTCCGACGCACTCCGCAACGAGATGACCCGTCGACTCAGCGTGCAGGTCGTCCTCGACGCCTCCGTCACCGGCATCACGGTGCAGCATGACCTGGCGACGGTCACGCTCGGCGATGGACGCACCATCGACGCCGACTGCGTCCTCTACTGCGCCGGACGTGAGGGGAACAGCGCAGATCTTCACTTGGCGAATGCTGGGGTCTCGGTGAACTCGCGGGGCTTCGTCGCGGTCGATGAGCACCTCCGCACCAACGTGCCCCACATCTTCGCCGCCGGCGATATCGTCGGCTTCCCCGCGCTCGCCTCCACCGCCATGGACCAGGCCCGCGTGGCGATGTGCCATGCCTTCGACTTCAAGTACAAGTCGAAAGTCTCGCACGTCCTCCCCTATGGTGTGTGGACCATCCCCGAGATCGCCACCGTCGGACTCGGCGAGGAGGAAGCGCGCGCCAAGGGACTCCAGATCGAGATCGGTAAAGCCTCGTTCCGGAACAACCCCCGCGGACAGATCATTGGCGACACCGAAGGCTTCGTGAAGCTCATCTTCCGTTCCGACGATCGCCTCCTCCTCGGCGCCAGCGTCATGGGAGAGGGCGCCTGCGAACTGATCCACATCCCCGCGACCGTGCTGCACTTCCACGGGACGCTCGATCACTTCATCCACAGTGTCTACAACTACCCGTCACTCAGCGACGTTTTCAAGTACGCCGCCTACGATGGGCTCCAACGCCTGCAGCGGCGCGTCAGCCGCGCGATGGAAGCGCACAGTCGATCCTCCACCGCCATCGAGGGTGCTGGCTAGGGACGCAGCGCCCGTGACGCTCAGCCGATGTGATACGGGGTGAGCATCTCGCGCACCCAATCGGGAACCGAGCGCTTGGTGATGCTCGACTTCTCGACGCAGACCACGGTCAGTTGCGCCGTCGCGCGCAACGTGCGGTCGCTCGCCCGATACGCCGCGAAGTGCATCGTGATGGACGAGTTGCCGACTTTGGCCACACCGACGTCGATGTCCAAGAGTTCATCCATCTGGGCCGGCGAGTGGAACTCCACGGTGAACGCCTTCCGCGGGAGCTGCACCTCGCGCGCCACGCGCAGCACGTCGTACGGGAGCCCCGCCGCACGGAACATCTCCGATTCCGCGACTTCGAAATACTTGAGATACGCCCCGTACCAGATAATCCCGAGTGGGTCGCACTCGCTCCAGCGCACCCGCGACTGAATCCGGAACGGGAGCGGTCTCTGTTCGGTCACTGGTGATCCTGACGCAGGTTCGGGGAAGGTCCTACACGCTGCCGCGATGTAGAATGCTAGCATCCAGAGGCGGCCCGCGATCGGGCCGAGCGACCCCCCAAGGAAGGAGAGAAGAATGCTACGCACGATCCTCGTCCCCGTCGATGGCTCGCCGCTCGCGGAGCGGGCGCTCACCGTCGCACTCGATATCGCCCGTCGGTCGGGGGGCACCGTGCATCTCGTCCGGGCCCACGTCCCACTCGCCATCGTGGGGGCCACCGCCGAAGGCGTCTTCACTCAGGACATGCTCCTTGCGGACGACTCACTGCGGGTCCGCGCGACCACCTACGTGACCGAGCTCGCCAAGCGCCTCGGCGCCGAGTGGGGGGTGCGGGTCGAACCGCGAGTGGGGGATGGCTCCCCGGCCGGAGTGATCACCGAGGCCGCAGAGGCCGTGGACGCGAACCTGATCATCATGACGACCCATGGTGCCGGCGGCTTCGCCCCCGATTGGCTTGGCTCCGTCTGTGATGCCGTGATCCGGCACTCGCACCGGCCCGTGCTCGCGCTCCCCTCCAATGACACGCACGCGATGGAAGCGCTCGCGCCTCAACGCCTGATGCTCCCGCTCGACGGAAGCTTGCGCGCCGATGCGGCGATTCCCATTGCCCGTGACCTCGCCTTGCTCTACGGGGCGGAGATCGACGTGGTACGTATGGTCGCGCCGTATGTGCCGAACGACGTCATCACCATCCTCGCCGCAGACCGCCCGGACCCCTATGGAATCGACGCCGAGGCCGCCGCGGCCAAGGTGAGTATCGACCAGGTCGTCACGGGGCTCGAAGAGCAGGGGATCAAGGCCCACGCGGTGGTGCGGATGGAGCTCAATCCCGTGCGTGCGCTGATGGAGTACATCAAGGAGACCGACCCGGACGTCGTGGTGGTCGCGACGCAGGGGCGCGGCATCTCACGCCTCTTCATGGGCTCCGTGGCTGACAAGCTGATTCGTGGGGCGAAGCGCCCCGTGCTCGCCCTGCGGCCGATGAAGGACTAGCGCGCGTACAGCGCTGGCGTCACAAAGGGCGCCAGCGCGTAGGTCACCAGCACTTCGTAGGCGCCTTGGCGGTCAATGCGCCCGGCCGTGAGGATTCCCACCGCACCCTTGCCGTGCTTGGTGCCGCGCGTCGCCACGAAGGCATCCATCGCATGGCCGAGCTCCTCCCCGCCGCGAACCAACTCGGCCACACCGTCCGGGAGGGGCATCGCGAGCGAGCCACCGACTCCTTCGCGTCCGTCGCGATGCACCACCACGCACCAGGCGCAGGTGCGCATGCCGTCGGGCCCATCCACAACACCTCCTTCGAGTCCCACGCCGAGATCGGCGTCGGTCGCTTCACGCGCCCGCAGGGCGCGCGCGCGTGCGCCGGCGATCGTTTCGGCATCGCCAACGGGCTGGTCCGGCACGCCGCTCGGCACCGCGCACGATTCCACCGAGGCGTCGGGTGCCGCCCACGCAAGCACCGTGCGCGCGGCGGCCACCTTCACTGGATTCGCGGAGCCAACTGCAACTCTCAAGACGTCGCTGATCATGCGACGAATCTACGCCGCCGCCGCGGAGCATGCCGGTCGCACGCCGGTCGCACGCCCGACGCGATGGCGCGCTATCTTCGCCTGATGCCCTCGCGCGCCCCTGATGCCCCCTTCGTCTTTGTGGGCGAACGGCTTTGGCTCGACTTCGTGAACACCGACGACGCGCGGCTCGGTGTGCGCGTCGACACGATTGTGTCGTTCGAGCGCTTTGTCGATTGGCTCGAGGCCGCCGGTGTGGTCGACGTCGAACGCGCCGCCACGCTGCGACGGCGCGCGATTGAACAGCCCTCCGGTGCCGCGGCGGCCCTCGTGGAAACGCGACGCGTGCGGGCGGCGCTCCGGGCCTTGGCCGAACGCGGACGGGGCGATCAATCCGAGCGGCCCAGCGCCCTTGCCCGCGGCGCCGCCCTCGAGGAGATCAATCGCGTGTTGGGGCGCTCAGTCGGCACCCGCCGCGTCGAGTCACTCCCAGATGGGAGCTACGTGCGCAGCTTTGTGCCAGTCGGCGATGCCTTTGGTGGCTTGGTGATCCCCGTCGTGGAGTCGGCGGTGGATTCACTCGTGCGCGGTGAGCTCTCGCGCCTCAGGGGATGCGCCGATCGGCGCTGTCCCCGGGTCTTCTTCGATACAACGCGTTCCCGCACGCGTCGGTGGTGCGATATGGCGACGTGCGGGAATCGTGCTAAAGCGCAGCGGTCGCGGAAACGGGCTTGATGTACCCCATCTCTTCGGCGTAGCCGCGGAGCTGGGCCTGCAGGAGACGACGGCCGCGGAAGAGACGCGACTTGATCGTGCCTTCAGGAACGCCGAGCACTTGGGCAATCTCCCCGTAGCGCAGGCCATGGAGGTCGCTCATCACGACCGCGGCGCGATACTCATCGGGCAGCGACTGGATCGCCGTGACGATCTCCTGGTCCACGAACGAATCGTAGAAGGTGCCTTCTGGATCGGCCTCACCCACCGGCTCAAAGATGGCACGGCCCTCTTCGTCCTCGAGCGGCTGGACTTCGCGCGCATCGATACGGCGCTTCCGGCTGACGAAGGCGTGATAGAGGATCGTGAACAGCCAGGCGCGGATATTGGTGCCGAGCCGGTACTGCTCCCAGCGTTGGAACGCGCGGAGCAGCGTATCAGAGACGAGATCCTCCGCGTCATCACGACCGCGGGTGAGTTTGAGCGCGAAGGAGTAGAGCGCATCGAGCTGCGCCATTGCTTCCGCGTCGAAGCGCGCGCGGCGCTCCGCCGTGTCGCGCTCTGGCGACCGATCATCCATCCCGAACATCCCGAGTCCTGCTGCCATCGTCGCCATGATGCTTCTCCCGTAGGACTGCGATCGGACTACTGATTCGACTGAGTTGACTGAGTTGACTGAATCGCCACGCCACGACGCACATGCCCAGCGACGAACCGCTTGAGATCGGTCGCCACACCGTGCATCAGGCTCACATCCCGCTTCATCCGCGCCATGGTGGTGGCCCCTTCGAGGGTCGCCACGATGAACCGTGCGAGCCGGATCGGCTCCGCGTCCTCCTCCAACTGATCCCGCACCAGCTCGAGCACACCAGCGATCTCATCCGTCCACGAGCGAAAGACGCGGGCGATCCGCACGCGGAACCCCTCGTCCATGGCCGCCATCTCGGTGGCCAGCGCGCCGAAGGGTGAGGACGATCGGCCACCACGCTCCGCCTGAAGGGCTACCACCGAGTCGATAAAGACGTGCACCCGCTGGATCGGCTCGAGGGTCGGTTCCCGCAGGATCGCGAGGCCGCGGTCCGCTAGGACGTCGAACTGCCGCGCGAGGACTTCATGCCCCAGCGCTTCCTTCGACTTGAAATAGTGATAGAAATGGCTCTTGCCGCTCAGCCCCGCCCGCGCGATGACGTCATCGACGGACGTCTGCACGAAGCCCTTGTCGGCGATGAGTTCGGCCGCGGCATCGAGGATTTGAAGGCGCTTGGTGGTCACGGAGCGAATAATAGGACCGGTGAGTCCTAAACGCAATGGGTAACGTGTAAACAATTGTAAAGCCTTTAACCGCAACGATTTAACCATATAAAACGAGAAGGACCGGTACCCTTTTAGGGTCACCGGTCCTAATTCTTGGTCTACAAGTACAAGTCGGTTCCAAGCCTCACTTCGCCCGTGACTGGGTCGACGTGAAGCCCACCCGAACGATCTGAGCACTAGGCGCACCGCGCCGTTGCCGTGCGGCGCATCGCTGCTGAGCGGTCGGGCATGGGGCGCGTTGAACACCCCGGGAGTTTGAACGGGCGTACGATTTTTACCGCTCGCGCGAGCTAACGCCGCCGACGTTTCCCGTGCGGCCCGCCATAACCGCCCGGTCCGCCCTTCCCAGAAGGCTTCCCGTTTCCGCCACGGCCGTCTCGATCGCGCCGCCCCTTCCCCTCCTCGCGCATCCACGGCCGAGACATCTCCTCCTGCGCCTGCTCCAACGTCTCCGCCTTGATCGTCCCCCGCGCCCCACGCGCGATCGCGAACCGCATCGGACGATCCACCGCCGGCAACTCCTCGCGCACCAGCGTTCGCGCAAGCTTCTCCGGCATGTGCAACCGCACCACGCCACGCGGCCCCTCCGGCGTCTCTTCGACCTCGTAGTGCATCGGCACGGGACGCTCGCGGATCATCACCGACGACGGCAGCGCGAGATACTTCGCGCGCTCACTCCGCGGGACGAACTCCTCGCTGCTGAACTCCAACGCCATCGACCGAAAACCGAGCAGTCCCTGCACCCCCTCCAACTGCTTCGCATACCACGCCGTCAACTCCGCCTGCGAAAGGCGCGCCGTGCGTCCACCACTGCGCCGCCATACTTCACGCACTTCGTCGATATACGGCCGGTTGCGTGGCACCGCGGGGTGCCGCGCTTCGCCACGCGCCATCGCCTCGGCGAGTACCGCGCGCGCCTCGTCCTCCATCCCCGGTGGGAAATCCGAGACCGTCTCGCGCTCGCGCTCCAGCTCGAAGCCGAAGTACGTGAGTCGCCGTTCAATCGCAAAGGGACGCTCGCGCTGCGATGGATCGTACACGAGCCGCGGCTCGTGCCCATGCGCCAACGCGCGCACCAGGTCACGCGGGAGCTGCGTTCCTTCAATCGCCGCGCGCGCCACGCCGAACTTGTCGGCAAAGAAACGCAGCGTACCCGCGACTGGTCCCCAGCTCCCACAGACGCTGGTCTTCGAGACGCGGGCTTCGTCTCCCTCCGCCGTCTGCTCGTCAATCACCAGCGAGAAGGGCATGATCTTCGCCAGCAGCTCGATCCACTGCTTCTCCACGGCCGAGGTCGTGCGCGGCATGGTGGTCGGCAACGGGAGCCCGACCGAGCGATAGATGCTCGCCATCGCCAACGCCGAATCCTCGAGCGACTTCACCAGCACGCCACGCCCTTCGGCCCAGCGTTCGACGCTCTCGTCGAACATGTGCCGCGGCAACCCGTACACCTCGCCGATGTAGCCGCACTTCGTGAACGCCTCGGCGTACACGTTGTACGTCGTGATGTGGTCGCTGCCCGGCACGATCAGCCCGGAGAGTTCCCGATCCTCACGCGTCATGCGATGCAACGACTCCACGCTCGCCATCACCGCGACCACCGGGAGCAGCGTGTCGTCGCAATGCACCAGCAATTCGGCCCAGGCACGATCCACCGGCATCGACTCGACCGAGCGCCCGTACTTGGTGAGGCGTCCGTTCTCGATGATGCCGCGCGACTCGAGGAAGACCAGCGCATTCCGGTACGACTGCTTGTCGAGCGGCACGGGGAGGTCGAGCTCGTCCGCACGCACGCCAAGCGCCGCGCAGGTCAGCGCGACGCGCTCGGAATCGCCGGCGAGCTGGAACTCGGGAGCCGTTGGGCGCAGCGACTCGAACCGAATGTCGCGATCCGACAGAATGAACACGCGTCCACCGGCCACGCGGCCATGCACGCGTCCCGCCATCTGCAGAATCTCATTCGCCCCGAGGTGCAGACGCTTCAGCACGTTGCGCCCACCCTCCACGACATTCGCAAAGCGCGTGTCGTCAATCACCACCGTATCGAGCCCCGTCACGTTCAGCGCGCTCTGTCCCGCCGCGGTCATCGCGAGCAGAAAAGGCTTCTCGACCTCGCCCTCGAGAAAGGGACGAATCACGCGCACGGGCTCGCCGCCATGATAGAACGCCACCTGCATGCGCGGATAACGCGCGCCGACATCACTGGCGATCTCCTCCACACCGGCGCGCGTCGGCAGGAACACACCGATCCCGCTCTTGGCCCGAATCGCCTTCTGAATGAACTTGTCGTCGAAGAAGCTCACCGGCTTCTTCCGCTCGACCTCCACCTTCGCCGCCTTCGCGGGATCGAAGGCACTCGACTCCACCACAGCCGCCGCATTCAGGTACTTCGAATAGAACGAGGGATCCACCGTCGCCGAGAGCCAGATGAAACGGCAGCCCGTGCGCTTGCCAAGTGAAAGGCAGAGCTCCAGCTCCGCGCTCGTCTGATGGATCTCGTCCACCACGAGCGTATCGTGCGGGCGAATGTCGCCATCCTGGAACCAGCGGCGCGCGATGCCCGTGGTGACGATCACCACATTCCAGCTCGGTGTCTCCGGCGTTGCTTCGCGCTCGCGGTTCACCACGCCAACGCGCAGTTCGTCGGTGCCGAGCAGGAGCTTGGCGATCGGCTTCACGCTGAGTGTCTTGCCGGTGCCGGTACCCGCAACGATGCCAAACCCTTGCCGCGGTTCAGCGGTGGATTCCGCGAGCTTCGCCGCGAGCGCGCTCATCTCGGCGCCGCGTGACTTCCAGAGCACGGTCTCGATGTCGAGACCGAAGGCGAGTTCGATCGTCTCGCAGGCCGCGCGCGTTGGCGCGATGATGATGATCCGACCCCGTGCGCCACCGGAGCGCACGAATGCCTCGCGGTCCGGCGGAAGATACTGGTCGCGGACCGGACGCAGGGCGCTGGAATCGTCTATGACTGGGGCTCCGGGCGACGACGGCGTGTCGTCGAATCGGTAGGGGAGGGGTTCGCGGTACGAGAG
>ENA-ORBV01008626-ORBV01008626.1-microbial-mat-metagenome-genome-assembly--contig:-NODE-8626-length-17039-cov-5.542212_pt1 | contig 17039 bp, 14 predicted proteins | sample MGYA00237777_ERZ505514 | MGnify/ENA primary metagenome ERZ505514 (study PRJEB26160, sample SAMN06269048) | microbial mat metagenome | isolation source: Oligotrophic lake microbial mat | place...
GCAGGAGTACAGGGCAAAGACGCAACTTACTTACGTGTCCAACCCTGCCGACAACCTGAGATTCAACTGAAAGACTCCGAGACGCGCTTCATCTCCAGTATTGTAACGTTTGCAAGTGGCTCGCTATTGCGGCCAGAGAGAAGCTATCTGAGTTCGAAGGTGCGCCAAAAGCACACCGCAGACTCTGGGGAAGCTAAATGTACAGTATTACTTCGGATCGCACATCGTAAAGTATTCACTAGCTAGCTACCTCATTGCAACCGATTGTCATTACAAAAAGGTGTTGATTGAACACGAAAGTTTTCGGACGATCACTACCTTCATTCAACTTTTGCAAATACTAAAGCGACAATGCTTGTCAACTATTCGAAGCAAAAAGCTTCTCTTCGGGACGACGATGCCGGCAATGAACTTTTGGGGGCAGACTCTATTCCAACTAATCAACGGGCGGCACCCACTTCAACAATAGATGGTCCTAGGACGACCCTCCAAATGCTGCTTGGGGCAACCTCCCACATTGAAAAAGAGAAGTTTGCAACAAACTGCAACAGCATCCAAACTGATGCAACGGCAGCAGAGTCAGAGTTTGGGGAAAGAAGCGAAGCTTCGTTGAGTGTCTCGTGTTTGGAGGACACCAGTGATGTAGGTCAACCGGAGAGTGTCCAATTCAGTGTAAGAAGAAGCGCTTTCCAACGCAGCAAGTCTTCTAGTTTGGCTGGCAATGAGCTCTCAACTTTAGATCAGTTTCAAAAGTCCATGAGGAGCGTTGAATTTCCTGAGCCTGCTCCTTTTCCCACGGAAAGTGAAGGAAGAAATCGGCATCCAGAGCCAACCGGTGGGCGATTCCAGTATAGGAACAAATGCGGGTCTTGGAGCCGCAGCGCTGGAAATCTGAGCAGTCCGAATTCCCCCCTTGACCTTGCCGCAACCTCGACACACTCCATCAATCGCCGACGACCCGTCCAAGCAAGTAAGTCAGATGATCTTCTATCGGCCCCGAGGTCTCAGCGACGCCCAGCTGCAACAAGAATGTCATTCCACGACCTGCGTTCCCTCCTTACCAGAAATGGAAGTAACCATAGTTTGGGGCAAAACCCCGACTCCTCTACTGACGGTACCGGGTCTTTTCAGTTCGTTACGGGGTCGCGTATTCGCCGCGAGGCGTCCGGAATTCTTCGTGGGGCCCTTGAAAGAAGCACATCCAGTCTAACCTTGATTGAGAGACTGAACGAGGACCCAGCCACAAGGCGAACCAGGAGGCACACCGACTATTTTAGTAACCATGCTAGCCCCACTCGCATTTCGGCCTTGCTGTCGTGCGCCAAGGGGGGCAATGCCCCAAAGCGACCACAAAGAGACAGAGGCAACCCACCAATGGTCAACGAGACATGGTTGTCGCGGCAACAACAGGCCACAGCCTCACCATATCCAGACAAGTGCGACTTGTCTCGAAAACATCCAACAACGAAATCAAAGTATGTATTCTACCCATTTGACATCTCAAATGGGAGTCATAGCGATAGTGATGATTCGAGCCTGACTTCATTCGATGAATCAATCTCGGTGGTGCTGCCATGAACGGAACCATCGGATCAACGAGGCCGCTCACAAGTGCAAGCGAAGCACCGGCACAAATGATCAATCATCAATTCTTAAATATTAGTTACTCTGTGACTGTATACGGCACGGATGATGAAACTTTCTAGTAGGGAATTCCTTGACTATCTGTTACTTGTAGTAGCTATTTACCAGCTAGCTAGCTATGAAGTCTTTGCGGTGAGGTCACCCAAACGGGATTCAATTCGACTGCGTATCCTTGACTGAAAGATACGTAGTACTCACTGACAACAAGCAACGGCGAGAGAAGAAACAGCACATCGATAATATAAGTAGTATCGATTCATTGTATCATATCAGGACAGCAGCAAAAGGATCTTTCATTACTTTAATTTCACCATGCAGACGCAGATGAAGTACAAACTATCCCTTTTTATCATCTAGCTAGCTATCGTGCAGATAAAGTGTCTCTGATATGCCCAAACAAAATGAACCTGCTTGTTTGCTGGATTGAATCCACAGATAAACCTTACATTTAGCCAGACAGGCCTTCGCTACGTATACTTGTTGTTGAAACTGAATGAAGAATATGGCGACGAAACTTGGGCTTGAGTTGGATGATGGGATGCGCCTCAATCTTAAACTTATAGATACAGCTCATAACAACAAGGAAACTGTACAAGATGTGCGCCTTGAATATTTGGGTGATGGAGTGATCCTTGACGACGAGCAATTTGGGATCCTTTTTGGGAAGATTGCTGCTTTGCCCAATCTGAAACAAGTCATGTTGCATTTTTATAACGAAGACGTTGTACCCTGCCTACCTGTACGAGCCTTACAGTTATTCATTTTTTGCCACGAAGCAGCTGCGCCTGGCGAGGAAAATAACAACGGAAATGAGGATAAAGAGGAAGGAGACGGCGCAGACGACGAGGAGGAGAAGGAAGCAGCGGGTGATAGTGGAGACTATTTCAATGATTGCAATGATACTTCCACCGCCACTAGAAAGCTGGAGTATCTTTCACTACATCGAGTCAAATTGTCAGGAAGTTTGCAGGATTTTCAAGCTTTTAGCGAATGTCTTCAAAGAAATCGATCCTTGACAAAGGTTCATCTCCAATCTTGTTCTTCCATTTTAATCATGCCCCCTGGTGGTTGTACTATTGTCAATAATGAAGAGGGCGACAACCACAACGATACCAATCCACAAAGTTCACAAAACGAAGCACCACAGCAACAGCAAGCTGACACACACATCATTGGTGGTCTTGTCGACCAAGGGACGAGTCTCTTTGTACAGGCTTTGGCGAATCTTCCTTCCCTGGAAACATTGCATTTGGATGGTCTACGGTGCTTGTCGCAAGATGCCATGACAGCCATTTGTCAATCTTCCAACCTCAAATCCATGGAACTTTGGAACATGACCGAGGATTTGAATCATTACGGACCAGTCATGGCTAGGGCGTGGGCAAAGCCAGCGCATACTCCCACTACGAAAGCGGCCACCACCACGAATCAGAATTGTGACGATGATTGCAGTGGGATAAAGTTACAACCGACAACGTCGGCACTCAGAGAGCTCGAGATATCGACCAATCTACAATGTACAGCTGGGCAAGCCATTATCGAAATGTTGCAAACCAATACGTCTTTGGAAAAAATAGGCTTGGATATTGACTACAATGATCAGTTTGGAGATGCCTTGGCCAGTGTCTTGTCACCAGGACATAATTCGACACTCAAGAGATTGCACTTGCGATTGGTTGGACAAGATGATGTACAAGAAGAAGAAGAAGAAGAAGAAGCGACCGAAGCAGAACAAGAAGAAGCAATAGAAGTAGCAAACACAAGACAAGGCAACGTGGGCGGTCGTATTCCATTAGACGAAAATGGCAACGGAGACCATGATGGTAACAACAATAATCACATCGACGACGACGACGGTATTGGAGAAGTCGACAGTAGTCGTCGTGACAACAATAGGAGCGCTACAGAGAAGGACCAAGTCAGCAAGTGCCTGTCCAACGCTCAAACATTCATCAAGGCTATGGAGAAAAATACTAGTCTGGAGCATGTGCACATGAATTTTTATCATATTTCTCGTGGCAAGGTCCATGACGCGCTGCTAGAGTCTGTTTCGTCACTACTCGAAACCAATTTCGTGCTCCAGCATTTGTCGTTGCGAGGTGAGCACAACTTTGTGGATCTTGGAGAGACCATTGACTTTCGCTTGCGCTTGAATCAAGCTGGGCGGTATCGTCTTTTACTAGGAGATGAGCAGGGAAGAACTGCCGGGGATGGCGTGGTGGCGCCCAAAATCGAGTGGGTACAAATGATCCTATCACATCAACAAGACTTGAGCATTGTTTTTTATTTGCTGTCCATGAATCCATCTCTTTGCAGTGCAGATTGATTGTTTCATCGTTCACGTACGGGGTGTGTGGGCCTAATACAGGAACAAATTGTGATACTTTCAGATCTAAATGTTGTACCATGAGAGAGTGGACGAGGAGAGAAAGGAGAAGGTCAGGAAGCACAAATTGCTGCCAACCTAACCCCTACATTCCTTCACTTCCTTTGTCGTGATCCCAGAGTTTTTGGATCTACATCTCTGTACTTGCCGTTTTAGAGCAATGCGGCGTAGTGTATACATAGTTTCAGGGCCCAACTTAAATTTCCAACAGCTTTTTGGGGGGAGCTTCTCTGCTGGTACGTGCACTCTCGTACATATGCTACCAGGAAGCTTGCCCATGCCCATCATCCTTTGCTAGTGCAAGCTGGGTTCCTTTGCCCGGCTACTAGTAGATTTTGTTATGATAGGCAGCTGCATTTTTCCAAACCCACTTCACAGTAGCAGAGATCCCAAGCCATGTCACAACGCAGGCCGACCTACTTTCGGTAGCAATGGAATCGAATACAATGAATCTGGTATACGTTGTCTTATTTCGGTCGATCCCGATACGGTTCCAAGCGGGAGTGTGAAATTTGCCGACGACCATGGCCCTAGCTACAGTAGCTAGCTTCGCTAACTAGAAAAGAAGGCGATACGGGCTGATGAGCCTCGAACGAGTTAACAGGGGCAACGCTGGGTCTCTCGCCGGCGAACATGCACTTCGATGGGGCTCCTTTAGGCTCCCGGGAGGGTTTTTCGCTCCCGGGGCTAGCTAGTACTGTACTGTAAAAGCTAAAAGAACGAAGCGATCACCGGTGAGCGCGGATTTGTTGATTAACTTGTTCACTGGTACGTTGAAGTGGGATTGCTCGGACCCAGTTGAAGATTATTGGGGACAAGCAGTCTGTGCTTCTTTTCACGTTTAAACAGTTTACACTGCGGGAACCGGTGATATCAACAGATATCTAACTACACTATTAAACTTCATCGCTGCAAATTTCTTTGCAAGAAAAGAAGTTGTAACATGTCTAACCGTTGGTCAGCTTCACAGTCAGTGTGCTATATAGCTAGTAATGAAATCCAAAGCACCGTATTTACAGTACTACTAGTATGACATACGGAAGCAAACACGCGAAGCTTGATTGACAGAGCCCAAAACTTTAGTCACACAATACAGTAGTTGCGAACGAACATTTCACCGGAATCGTATGACATTCAATCAATCTTAACACACTCAAACACTCATGACAATGCCATGGTCAAATACACCACCTGCTACAGACGAGGAAGAGCTAGATATAGATGCTCTGGACAAGCTTGTGGCTATGGAGGAAGCAAATTTGGTGGATTTTGGCACTAAGAGGAAAGCGCTACTTGCCAAGAGACGTGGAATCTTCGCCATAGTAATGCTACTTGTGGGCGCCGGCGCCAGTGCTGCCTTTGTCAGTTACGGCTTTGTTATTAAGAACAGAGAACAAGATGCCCTCTTTCATCAACGGGCCAACGACATTACAACGAGTATCCAAGCTGCGTGGGAACGCTACGAAATCTTTGGATTGTGGATTCAAGAATCCTGCTTTTTGCCTTTGCAAACAGATACTACTGATACTGCTTCGGAAGGCGGGACATTGATCCATGAGAAGTTGCGCCTGTGTACCCGCCAACGTTTTCGAATGCTCTTTGATTATGTTTCCTCAATTGGACTTAATTTCCAGGCAGCCGAGATCATTGTGAACGTGACGGATGATAACCGACACCGCTTGGAAGAATCCTCGAAGGAATTCTATAACACGCAATATCCTCACGTCAACTACACCGGAATCAAAGGATTTGTGAAGGACAACGAGACTGGGATTTTATCCGTGGGACCTCAAAACAGCCAAGCCTTTTACTTTCCGGTGCACTATGCTGAACCAAAAACGAAGCTGCTCTGGATCTGGATCTCTATTCGCACCCAGCAAGGCGCAAAGCCATCTTGGATGCGATTGCGAGTTTCAAACCGGTCGTTACGGAACGAATTCGGTTGGCACAAGAAACCGACCCGAATGGTAAGTTGCCGAAGCTTCCCATCGTCTATTATACTTTTTGCGTCATGCATAAAAAGCCCGCACCTCTGACGTTCCCTTCCTCTTTCTTCACACCAACTCAGCTTTTAGTGTCCTGGCATTCCATCCGGGTGTGGCCTTGGATTTCCTGAAGGGGGAGAAACCAAGTGTTCTGTCTGTGTTGGTCATTCGAATTCCGGACCTACTAAAGGAGGCGGCCAAAGCAACATCCGTGAGCTTTGCGGTCCGAATCTTTGATAGTACCAATCCCGATGACCTGCCAATCTTCCTGGGCGGCGCCCATTTTGTGGAAGACAGAGGCGATGCCCGAATTGAGACACAAATGGAACAAAACTTGACTGACGTTCAAGATCAGGTCGGGGGGAGACGGTATGAGCAAAGGGATATCCAAGTAGCCGACAAAACATGGACCATTGCGCTGACATCTCATGCGGGTAGCTTCCAGTCATCTCCCACCTTCGTCATATTTGGAGGATTGATCATCTTCCTCGCCAGCGGCATTTTAGCTGTTTGGTTCTACACCTATATCGGTCGGCTAAACGAGTTGGAAGGGATCCGGTCGCAAGCTGAGAAAGCCGAGTTATTGTCCGAAGCTTCCGTAAGACAAACTGCCTCGGAACGACAGTTGAATGAATACCTGGCTCATGAAGTGAGAAATCCTCTAACATCCGCAATTACAGCACTCAGCTTTGTGTCGGCTGCCGCCAAGCAGCCCATTAACGAGGAGTCACGAAAAGGAATCCAGGATGATGTATCCGTCGTGGATGCCAGTCTTCAATTCATCAATGAGCTGTTGAGGAACCTGCTAGATATAAATCGTGCCTCCGACAAACTGCTCAAGATCACAATGGCTCCAACAGATCTCCGGCGTGATGTTATTGAGCCAGTGGCTGCCATTCTCCATCAGCGTGGGACTAAAGTTAAAGTATTGGTGGATTGCCCCAACGATTTGATTGTAGAAACGGACAGAATGCGATTGAAACAGTGCACCCTTAATCTTGCTACGAATTCATCAAAATTCGTCGTCCAGGGGTACATCAAGCTGAAAGCCATGGTTGTGGAAGGGAAGGTACGCATCTGTATCGAAGACTCAGGACCTGGGATTCCCCCTGAAAAGCGATCGTCTCTATTCAGAAAATATCAAGACAGCCTTGATCTCCTCGCTCAAGGCACGGGATTGGGGTTGTGCCTGTGTAAGCAGATTTCTCATCAACTGGGAGGAGAACTCTTTCTTGATGAAGACTTTCAGAGTGGGATTGAGGGCTGCAAAGGCACCAGATTTGTGCTGGATTTGTGCTGTACGCCTCTCCTGACCGAACAAAGCGACAAATCTCAGCCTACTAGCAGGACTACTAGCCCTTCCGAAGAATGCGAGAGCGCCGGGTGTTTCGAAACAGATGGAGAGATAGGGGTAGGGATCATGAACAACGGTAGCGACCAAGCTACTTCGGAACTTCCTGAAAGTCTATCCGTGCTTTTGAACTCAGACCGTCCGTGAGCTGAGGGCTCGTGGGGTACAGACTAAGATATGTGGGTGTTCCGCGAACAACCTGGTGGATGAATTCTTTGCTGCGGGTGCGGATTTCTTTGTATTGAAGCCATTTCCCTGTGAAAAGAATGAACTGCGCAGGGAGCTGACACGCTTGTGGAATGCGTCCAGGAGAGCGAATACGTATAGTGCATGATACAACGCGAGTCATCCGATTCCTTCATGTCCCAGTTCGGGACCAGCGTTGTGACCAACGTTGTTCTTGAACTCGAGCAGATCAACTTGCCAGAGTTGATGATGGCAACTGAAGACCACGACGATCACTGCCTCTCCTGCCTACCTAGCTCAAGCAACTCGTAGATAATGTCGACATTTTTTGTTTCAGCCTAACCAGATGGATTGCTAGGCTTTTGTGAATTGTTAGTGCTGCTTGTTTTTTGAAAGAAACTTTCAAGAGTTCTTGTAGTTTTCTTCTTGTTTGGTGATTTCTTCACAGCGGAAGAAGTAGATTGTTTGAGGCGTTTTGCGCTGCTGCTAGTAGTAATAGGGGAGCCTTTGGACGTTGCAGTGGTGGGAGTAAAGTAGGCTTGAATACCAGCGACTGGCCGCTTGTTGGACGTCAACGTTGAAGATTTTGGCGCGGTAGAGGCACCTGAAGGTGTTCTAGTCAATTGAATGGGAGTATTATTACTGGAAGCCTTGGCAAACATGGACTGGATTGTCGCCGCCTTGGCATCAGGCTTCCAACCTTCCTGTACCAACCGTCCAGGGCATTGCTCTTGAATAAACTTTATCAGCGTTTTGGCATTCTTGGGTCCATTTCCCTCGTGTTCATTCATAAAGTAGCAATATTGTACAATGCCGTGCCGCCTCCGCCAGACGAGTTTGTGTGCAAACGATTCAAGTTCTTGCTCGGTATAAAAGGTCACTCCATGATCGGCATTTTTATGAAATCGAATATAATGCCAAACACCGGCTGGCGTTTGGTCGGATACATGATGTGTGGACTTGTCAGGAGAAATGTTTTCACACAGCCCAAACTTGTACTGCCGCATCACATTGTAAACTTCCTCACAATACCAGCTCTTGTTTCGGAATTCAAATGCCACCATTATCAAGGTATCTGACAGTAGCAGATTGTTGCTTTCCTCTAGGATTCGGCCAATGCGATGCAGACTCTCGATGTTCTTCGAAAGGCTAGGCGGCAATTGAAAGAGTATGGGTCCCAATCGATGTTTATCTCCCAATCCTTCAATCAACCGATTCAGGAAATATCGCAGAGCATCATCGATGTGAACAAGACGTTGTGTATGTGTAATCTCCTGAGGAACTTTAAAGGAAAAGACAAACCCCTGTTTGGCCTTTTGATCCCATTGTTGTAGAGTTTCCAATCTCGGCACGGCATGGAAACTAGCATTGATTTCCACGGCGTTAAAGATACCGCTATAGTGTCGTAATTCATCCGCCTGTTTGACAGACTTTGGATAGAAGACGTCATTTCTCCATTCGGCATAGTTGTATCCAGCAGTTCCAATATAAATGTCAGCCACCGGGTCTTGTGGCTCCTTGGCTTCTTCTTCTGCCATGGTTGTAAATTTAAATTGAAGACGAAGAAGGAATTTCTACCAAGTTCGTAGTGCTTGCTTGTTGAGTGTTGAATGCTACCACGCTTAATCTCTACTAGCTAGTAGTGTGGAATGTCAATCACCTAAGCAGCAAAGCAAAGATAGAAGTTAAGAAGATAGTTATCTTGATTGACGGCTGTTTCGTCATCTACATACTATACTACTAGCTAGCTAGCTACAGTAGTAGTACTATTCTATTCATTCATTCATTGTCATTTGTACGGAAGAAGAACGAAGAAGCGTGCGACTGATTCAATTGAGAGAGAAAGTGTGCGACTAAGATGAAGGTAATCGGTAGCAAGTCTGTGACGTCAAATTTTAAAAAAGATCGTCGTCGATTTTTGTTGCCTTTTATTGCCCCGCCGATCGACAGAGTGGAGTAGAGTATCGTATCTTTCCTCCTTCTTCGCATTGTTGTCTCCATTCGTATCCAGAACCTCCTCATTTACTCGGCCTCACAAGACAGAGAGCTCAATTACAATTCAATCATAACTGCTTACCTGATTAACTGCTTTCGCATCCAGCTACTAGAGATATCAAGATGAAAGCTACAATCGCTGGGACTGCTGCAGTATTGGTGGTGGCGTTGTCCGCACTTCAGAACACCCTGGGGTTCAGCACTGTGAGCGCGCCAGCGCAACAAAAGTTTTCGAAGTTAAAGCCTGCGTTTCCAGCCAATATCAATCCTGTTCAAGCCGGTGGTTGGTACAACATTGTCAAGGCAGCGGCAACGGAAAGCCCCAAGGACGAACTGGTGAAATTAATTATCGATGGCCTGAAAGAAGGAGATTCCAAAGACAACAACAGGGTCGAAACCAAATCCAACACAAAGGCGGAACAAGTGGAGGCTCTTGTGGCAGTCTTGTATGCCCAGGGCAAAGGTTTTGATGCCAATCATGCCCATGGAAACTGGAGTCCTGTGTATTCCAAGCAAGGCTCGAAAAGCCCAAAATTTCAAAAAGTCGTGGCCAAAAAGGAAAAGGCAGGAAAATCCGAGGAAATGTTTGATACCACCAGCATGACCTTTTCGGGTACAGCGGGTATTTTGAAAAAGGGTGAACTTGGGTCTGTCGTCAAGGTGCGTATTTTTCATTTTTGATTTGGCAAGGAAAAAGCTAGTCTATGTGGCATGAATATAGGAAATGTTGTCTCACCAGCCGTGAATGAACACTATTTTTATCTCTTAACCATTTTTTCCTCTAATGCAATTCAAATCGCATATTCCATAAATTTACAGTACAATCCTGTGGGGGAAGGATATTCCAAAACGACCGACGGAAAAATTGTCTTGCGTCGCATCCAATGTGATATCATCGGGGCGTCTTGGAAGTTTTGGTTCTTTCCCAGAATTCCTTTGCCACTCCGAGTCAAAGGAGGATATTTGGATTATTTGTACTTGGACAATGATATTCGAATCACTCGTGGAAATCGTGGTGGTTTGTTTGTTCATTTTCGTCCGGAATTTTTGGAAGCACAAATATAAAAATCTCTATCTACTGCAGTAAAGTAGATGAAGTATTGTGTCTAAATGTAGAGTGCCTGCGAAAGAAGAAAAAACCTACTAGAAGGTGTAGCTCCGCAAAATATATCGCTCACCCAAAATTAACTATGAAACTACAATCTACACGAGGAATGTAAAAAATGAAAGATAGTCGTTCTGTATCTTGTGCGAACTGTTTTGCTTCGGATGATGAAACGATCCACCCGACTCAAATTACCCCCTACTAGTTCTTAGCTAGCTAGCTTGCTCCTACTAGAACCAGAGTAAACTTGAGAATTAAGAAATGAATATACTCACTTCTTCTTCTTTCCTTGTAGCCCCGGACGAACGTTGCTCACTGATGACTGTCAAGGGTTTGATTTTCCCCACAGAGAATCAGCTACCGACAGACCAGATAGAGTTAGGTGTTTCAATGTTGCCCCCCTGCTAGCTAGTAGTAGTAGCTAGTAGGATCAGTACTATAGCTACCGGTAGAGCCGGCAGGTTGCTACTACTTCCTGTAGCCAATTGCACATGATTATTTACAGCGAACCAAACCGAAATTGCACACTGTGTCGTTTTTTGGCTTTTTATCGGTGGATGTCCCTTCCCTGCAAATGAAAGCTCGTTAAAGTAAGCTGGCAAGCAAGGCCGATTGAGCATTCGTGTGTGGAGTGCTTATTTCCGTGAGTCCTCCTGATGCCATTCCTACTCTCTAGTCTCTACTTAGTTACAGGAGTTTAGCAAACCTTCCCGTGGTTGCTGTTGCTACCCCGGAAGGTAGTTCTAGCTAGTTAGAAGGTACAATTGTACTATTACCGCTACGTCGTACGCTACTTCCGCCGGCCGGCAGCCATCCTCGAAAGTTTTTTTTTGGGGGGACCTGCCAGTTGTTTTCATCAACCAGCCAAGATCAGCTGAAGAATCTAACTCGTGCATCTGAAGAACGACGGCAGCAGGGAGTACTACGAGTCTACGACGTACGTACTATGCTTCAGAGTACTTCTTTCACGAAGTACTCCGACTCGTTGTACATCCTTGATTGGAACATTCCAGTACAATTTGTTGATAGTGCAAAGTCATTTTGTGGTCCGATGTCCCTCAACTGTACATTAGAAACAGCTGCAAAATGTTACTGATGTCGATCGAAAAGAACTTATGTCCATTCGTTAAATAAAGCATCATTTGGTCATCGAGGGAGTAATCGTACTACTCAAGGACAGTACACTGGTATGCCAAATTGTCAATGGCCACGCATGGCAGCTTCCTCGGCACCTTTTATTCGGAACGAATTAGTGGTACAGTAACTTTGCTCCGTATTTTAGACTCGGAGCAATTGTTCCGGGGGAAGCTTGGAGGTTCTCCTCTGTCGTCATTCTCGTCAAGGCCCAGCTGGCGTGGTACATCTTGACAGTAGAACCTTTGTACAGTACCATAAGTATCACTTTTACAATAACTTATTCTTATGCAGTAGCTGTACCCTTACGTATCTCAGTAGTAGAAAAGAATTTTCGGTCAATGGTTGCTTTTAAACTCCGTTCATTATCATAAGTACTACGCTGTAGTACCAATCTCCAGCAATCTCCAGTGATCCTTGATCACGTTATGTACCGGCACACTTCGACACGCCAACGAGAACACGGATAAGAGAATCGCCTATCACTAGGTAACAGTGGTACCTAGTTAGTACTTAGTACTCGTAGACCACTCGTAGTGTTTTACAGCAAGACCAATCAAATTGCCATACACGCTTACTACTACTACCTACCAGCAGCTAGCTAGCTAGCTAGTAGTAGCTAGCGCAACTTTTAGCTGCCCGGCCCATAGTACAAACTAAAAGAAAAAGGAGAAAAAGAAGTGATTATTTTCATCCAGTATTATTAAATCGCAAACAACCATGGCAGCGCCTACAGCAACAAGCAAATCATCATCCACGGTAGCGCAACAACAAGAAGCAGCACAAGCAGTTGACGACTACGACACCGCCGCTAGTAGCAGTAGCACTAGTACTTGTACAGACTCGACGTGTGCGTCGTCCATGTCGTCTTCTTCCTCGTCGTCTCTTCCTTCTACTTCAGCAGACGACGCTACCGCTTCCAGTACAATGAAGTACAATCCACGAGACCGCATCTACTCGAGCACGCAGCTCGAGGTCATGAATTTATTGGTTCATCCTTTCTGGATTTTTGATTACGTCGAACGGCGCATTCGATGGGCCAATCACGCCGCTGTGGAAATGTGGAATGCTAGTAGCCTCGATGAGTTGTTGGCCCGCAATTATGCCGATATGAGTCCAGCCACTTGCAAACGACTGGAAGACACATTGGCCGTGTGTGAACAAGGCCAATCCATGACGGATCAATGGACGCTCTTTCCGAAAGGACAGCCCGTGACAGTCCAGTTGCATGCCAGTGGCATGCGCATGTCGGCGGACGAAAGCCACGTGTGCATCATTTTTGAAGGGATTCCACTCCTGAACAAGGAATTGGTGCACGAAACACTAAGAGGCGTCGAAATGCTGCGGCATTTGCCCATGGCCGTATGTCAATTTGATATGGATGGGAATGTCATGTTTCAAAATCCAGAAGCCTCGCTGTGGAGTACCAACAACAGCAACCAAAGTAGTAGTAAGAGCAAGAAAGAAGAAGAAGAACCAAAAGGAGAAGGAGGAGGAGAGGGAGATGATGCCTCTGTCTCCATGAATGCTAGCCATGTTTCCGCCAATAGAACGAGATGCCACGAAGGTGGGGAGGACAACGAAGACGACGACAACGAAACAACATCATCCTTGTCTCGAGGGAACCTTTTCGTACGAAGAAAGGTCGACAAGAGCAAATCACTTCCACTAACCAACAAGGACCTTGCGGACAAACTTACAACCGACTGCAACAGCAACAACAACAGCCTCGCCAAGATCAAGAGGGATAGTAATAGCAGGGGAAGTGATCCTGCTCGTCGCTATACTGGATCCAGACGGCGGATATCCAAAGCCAGAACACTCTCCATGGAGGAGCTAAAGGACATGGACTTTGACGAGACCGCCCGCAGTAGCGGCGACAGTGACAATGACAATGATCAGCATGACACTGCAGAAAACAGTACCCCTACGACACCACCACCGATTACCCGTAGAGCCGTCAGCTTGCGCCATCGATTCGTCGATCGCAAAGTCGGCCGCAAAGCTCTCAAAGATATTCAAACCAACGACAAGGTCGATCTCGAAGCCATGCTCCATACTGCACAGGGACCCAAATGGTCCGCCATTCAACTCCGACGCAGTACCGATCCCGTCACGGGAGAACGGGTCGTCCTTTACAGTGCTCAAGACAAGACGGACGCCTTGAATTGTCAAAAAGAAAAACATCGGCGCAAGCAAAAGTCCGAGTTCCTGGCCATTATGGCACACGAGATTCGGACACCCTTGCATCAAGTGACGGGCTTTATTGATTTGTTGGATCAAACACCTTTGAATGTGGAGCAACGGTCCTTTGTCAAGCTACTCAAATCATCTGCACAAGGTCTCATGACGGTCATATCGGATGTTCTCGATTATTCCAAGCTGGAAGCAGGACAGATGAAGTTGGAGCATATCCCGTACGAACCTCTCATGGTCATGGAAGGATCCCTGCAAGCGGTCAAGACGAGCTGCGAAGAAAAGAACATCTACTTGGATATTGAATGGAGCAATGATATTCCATTTCGACTCGTGGGGGATCCGAATCGTCTGCGACAGATTCTACTCAATCTGCTATCGGTAAGTACTTGTTATGTTCTCATGTACACACAGTGTTGCTTGTTCACACCTTCTATTCCATTTCGTTTGGCTAACCTGGATGATCCTCTCCCTCCCTCCATTCATAGAATGCTGTGAAATTCACGCATAAAGGTGGGATCACCGCGCAAGCGATGCTTGTTCAGGAAGATGTCCACGACATCGACAACAAAAAGATCAAGCAGAGCAAGAGTAGAAGAACCATGGTCAAGTTTGTCATCAAGGATACTGGCGCAGGTGTCAGCGAAGAGAATCAGTCGGTCATCTTTCAAAAATACCAACAAGCCAACATTTCGGTGGCCCGTCATTTTGGAGGCACTGGACTGGGTCTGTCGATTTGCCAATCTCTGGTGGAACGCATGGGCGGCACCATTGGTGTCGATAGTACATTGGGCAAGGGCTCTTCCTTTTGGGTGGTCCTGCCGGCCGACATACCCTCCGAAGAGGAAGAAGAACAGCAAGAGTTGTCGGAAGAAGACCCGGCCAAAGACACGACCGTTGCTCACCGTCTCAATGTCTTGGTAGCCGAAGACAACAAAGTGAACCAAAAGCTTCTTGCCAACATGTTGCGGCGCATGGGCCACACGTCCACCATTGCCGAAAATGGAAAGCAAGCCATTGAATTGGTGCAGAGGGAATCCTTCGATATTGTACTCATGGACATCCAAATGCCGGTTATGGATGGGTTTGAAGCCACCCGGCGGCTGCGCACTATGGGCTATGCCGATTTGGCTATTTATGGATTGACGGCCAGTATGACACGATCTGATTTTACAGAGTTGGGATTCAATGACTGGCTTCCCAAGCCAATGACCATGAAGGATCTGAAAGCCAAGCTTCATGATTTCGGAACAAGCCTCAATCTGATCCAACCGGAAGCAAAGCAATAACGATCAGGGTTCGCCAAATAAATAGGGATTGCAATTTTGAAGCGCTACACCGTCAGCGAATATTACTGTACTGTAGAAAGCTAACTAACGGCTAGGCTAGCTAGCTCTTATCATTTACTACGACCTAGTAGCTAGCTACTACTAGGAATCGTTGATGTACGTACACTTGCTCGAAACTCTTCGAAGGGCACCTGGTGACGGCACGTCCTTCGATGGTGCATTTTCAGCCACACATTTCGTCGTCCGCGTAGAAAACCTACGCATGGTGATGACCAGGCATTTTCTCGTGGGAAGAAAGCATTCGAAAAAATGTCAAATACGAATCCAGAGGTCCTACTGATAAAAACTCGTACTTTTCTACTGTACAATAATACTCTACGATTGTTACGACGCCAATGAAACTTAGCCGGTTGGCTTAGTCACCCGCGGCACCAAAACTTTGCGCTTCTTCTGCAATTACACGACGCCACCCATCATCATCAATCACAAGCTCTCTCATTCATTGTTTCACTGTATCGAGCACGAGGTAAAAGATACCTAATAAACTAGTAATCAAGCTCCGGTATCACTGCAATCAAGACTCTGGAATCCATCTTTTGCTTCCGTGTTCTTACAATTGTGTATCGATTCACAACAGTATTGCACTGTTCTGGCTACCCAGTCTTCTTTTAATTGACTGGAGCATCACCGCCATTATTACCATTACCACTACCACTGTAGTGATTATCAATTTGCCATGTCGTCTTCCGCCGCGTCCACCGTATTGAAACAAGCGCTCAAGCGTCTTCCTGCCCTAAGCCAACGAACAGCATCCGTGCAGGGAACAGGAGCAGGAGTCCGCAGCCTTTCTTTGGTGGCAAACTCCAACCCTGCCATCACAAGCACAACCACGCCCTACCATGCTACTACTACTACTACTACTAAGCGCGTCTTTTCGTCCGTCTCTGCCACCTGGGACGAAGGATCCGAACGCGAAGAGCTCTATGGGTCCAAGAACGGGACATCTCCTATCAGCGAGTATTTCAACATGGCGGTGCAGCATGGACACACCGCGATTGGACCTCCTCCCCAACAACACAACGAAGTCCCGAAACCCCGCGGCGAAGAAAGCACCATGCTCCAGTGCGGTCTGTCCGAGGACGATCTCACCTTTAAAACATCCAGTTACGGTCGGCTCATTCATGCACCGCACGTTCCACACAGTGAACACAAGGTGACGCTCAGTTGCCGATGGCAGCATTTGCCGTTGGACGAGTTGGAAAAGTGCATTCTCGCGGAAATTGTGGGAGGACGGTTCAACCCCGAAAACAACGAGTTGCGTCTGACCAGTGAACAATTTGGAAGTCGCATTGAAAACAAGCGCCACTTGGTGTCCATGTTGGATCGATTGGTATTTGCTGCCCGCAAGTTGGCGGCGGATGCCCAAGGACAAGGCAACCAAAAGCAAGATGGCAAAGCCACAGAAGAGTAAAGCACTTGCGCCCCTCGTGCTTCTTCTCTTTTTCTAGTTTTCTCCAGGTTGTGGCATACTCGTATACCACATGCCTGTGGTTATGGGTGTGGCACAAACGGTGCATTTTTCTCGCTCGATACGATTCCGTATCGATCTACATTCATTCATTTTTGCAGTACATTTATTACTTGCCTTCTTGGAAGAAACAAGTCGCGGGTAGTTTTTATTTGTTACATATATTTTACGAAGTTACATATACTACATTAAACAGTTGAGTCTGTCTCTTATACACATCTGACGCTGCCGACGAATAGA
>ENA-ORBV01008628-ORBV01008628.1-microbial-mat-metagenome-genome-assembly--contig:-NODE-8628-length-17036-cov-5.878000_pt1 | contig 17036 bp, 11 predicted proteins | sample MGYA00237777_ERZ505514 | MGnify/ENA primary metagenome ERZ505514 (study PRJEB26160, sample SAMN06269048) | microbial mat metagenome | isolation source: Oligotrophic lake microbial mat | place...
GTCCTGGGAGGGATGGGCATCCACGGCGACAGTCATTCAAGTGGATTGGGGTTGTTGCTGTTGTTGCCGATGGAGGTTCAAACGAACGGATGGATGACAGACATTCTTGGTAGGGAATCTACAGGATTTCCGAAAAGCGAACCGCGTAAAAGACAGATCCAACTCGACTGCTAAAGCTACCGCTAGCTTAGCTCTTCTAATACATCATCTTCATTGTTACCACAAACATAAACATCAAACAAGTACACGACGCGTTATAATAGTAGCTATGACATGGTGGTGCGTTTAGATGCACGGTAGGTCACACCGTGATCCGCCCATGCCTTCTTATCCGAATCCCCTAACGCATTCCAAGTCTCGCGATTCATGAAGGCTCTAGACTGATTGCCTTGCATTTGGTTTGCTTGGCGCTTGCTGTTCTGGGTCTTCTTGAATCCGGAACTCTTGTTGCCATTCTTGTTTCCAAGGCAACGGCCTGTCTTGGCATCACGCTGATTCATTACATTTGCTTCGAACCACTCATCAGGATCGAAGTCTTCTTCTTTGTCTTCATCGAAGTTGTGAGCATTGATCTCATAATCGAGTTCATGGTTGGCAGCACTTCGATGACAGTTGCAGCCTGAACGAAATCTTCCACTGTCACAAACTTGGGCTTGTTGGGAAAGGAGAGCGACAAACTGGCACAGAGTGATCTTGTCTGATTGACCTGCCGACGCTTTAGTCTGGCGGCACAGAATTAGAACATTCGCTAGATTGGGAACGTTTGCTATCGAGTTCTGTAGCATGCGGACTCCCTGCATGTCATTGATCTCCGAATCAGGGCACATCTCATTGAACTTCTTAACCTTGTCTTCGTAGAATGTGAGATGCTCCCCTTGAGGTCGATTCCATTTTCCATCGTCAAGTCTAGCACTCGTCAACCACGATAGAAGAGCATCGCCGTTCAAAGAAGTGGACATGGACTTGTCGTAGGTCTCGCAAATTAGCTGCCAAATAAGGGCAGTGTCTTTGGTCTTGGAATGGGACTTGACAATCGACTTGGCCTCGTGGTGAAGCATGCTGTCTCGGAACACCTTGTGCAAGAAACTCTGCTGCGCCTTGTGTAGATCCTCATAGGTGACAACATAACTTGGGTCGACCAAATGAGTAAGATTCTGTGCTTCGAGAGTAATCAAAAATACATCCTTGTAATCCACCCAATTAATGGCTTCACGAAAGGGCTTGAAGTCTCGTGCGCTTGGCTTGACCAACGTGTTCCAATCCGCAAGACCTTTGTTGTGAGAGATAGCTAGGCCCCATGGTGTAATTTCCTTCGTAGGATCATACTCGGAGTTACGAAAGACCTTGAACTGCACTGGCAACGTAGTGTCAAGGACATTAATGCCTCCACGCTTCTTGTGGGACTCATGATGACAGAACGCAAGGAATGCTCGCAACATCATCTTGAAATTCAACTCCAATGGGAAAAGGACTCATCCCTTCTCGCACTGTAGGCCATTGATGTCGGCTGCTGTCATGTGAATGAAATCCATGTTGAACTGGGTAACACCATCGTGTTTCAAAGCAAGTGCGATGGGATGTGTTTTCCAGTGGGCATGCGGCACTCCACAAACATTGACAAGGGCAGTCAACAAACGACGCTTGTCAGCAGCTTTCTCCTCCGCTGGAGATAAAGCAATGGCAGCAGATGCCGTTCCAGTTGTTCCGCTCATTGTCTTTAGAACTTAACTGCGACAAATGTTAATCTGATAAACGATAATTCTTCACCGTCAAATCGCCAAACAAAAGGATGAAATGCAGCGAACAACACCTTAGAAAAGAAACTTTCCTACTCTGATGTTTCACAAAAAGAACAGCTGCTTTTGCACGCAAATTTGAAAGTTATGAGCATTAGTCTACCATAGAAACAGCTCCATGTTCGATCGCAATCCAACAAGATTGGTGTCTTCGTTGGCAAGATTGATCACACGGCGCGCATGCTTTCATCATGGTGAGTTGCTCTTGTTACCACATGCCCGTAGGATCACACAACATCGTGATGTAACACGGCATGGGAACTCAGCGTTTCCGTTCCACTTTGTGTTCCGGATTAGATCTTGTATCTTTTCCTTCAGGGCGCACATCAGTTCTTGGCCTAGAACTTGGGACACGACTCCGATTCGTGGACTGAATCACGGGTGAAATCGCATCATTGTGAGACATGCAGTTGCAGCAGGCATCATCAACATCCATTGCATCGCTGGGTGGAAAAATCTGGCTGACATTTCAAGTGAACATTGGGACTTGCCCTCTGTTTGGAACACAATGAAGTTGCTGTTGTTTTGGAATTGGAAGTTGATGGCGCCAAGTGAAGCAGGAACAAAGGAAGGAAGCAACATTCAAGAGAACTGAAGGATGTTGCCGAATTGGTGTTGAAGCCAGATGCCAAGCACAATGTGAAGGTTGCCGCACAAGGCAAAGGTCAAAAGAGCAATCACTGTCTCATCGAGGGGAATGATGAAGGCACCATTTCATCCGTGATTCATCCCAAGAATGCGAGTCATGTCCCAAGTTCTGGATCTGGAACTGCTGTGTCTCCCAAGGAACAAGATGCAAGATCCAAAGCGGAACATTTGAAGGGAACAAAATGATGAGTTCCCACGCCGTGTTCCATCCTGATGTTGTGCACACACCTGCGGATTTGTGGTAACAAGAGCATGTCACAATGACGAAACATGCGCACCATGCAATCAATCTTGACAATGAAGATGTCGATCTCATTGGAACATTCGACAAACATGGAGTTGTTGCTGCAGCATCGCAACACTCACAACTTGCGTCCTTTCGCTGCTTCTTACATGGGAGGCAGCTGGCTCCTTCATGTTCCTTATCCTGGGACATGCTGTTCTGTATTTAAAGTGTTGCCTGAAGAACAAGAGATAAAAGCAGCATTACTAGCAGCTATCGATCCAGTTTTAAAAACTCTAGCTAGTAGCAGTGCCGTAAAATCCTTAATTTCTACCATTCTTAGACCGAAAGCCCGAAAACCTAGCTAGTTGGACCAAGTCCTTGTTTGGCCAAGTTTACGTTGGATATCTCAGGCTGGAAGCAATGCTGGAGGTTTTCCTTGCCTTGAAATAATCCGTTAAGAGCTGTTCCTCTTGGCGACATCACTAGACGACACCTCTCTGCTTGACGCGCTCCAAGCCTCCATGAACCTTCGCAAATCAGAGCATACATATACACATATATGGCCATGCATGGTCGCTGCACCTACAAATACCTCCGCAGTCAGATGAATCAGGAACTCTCCGTCTCAGTCGGTGCAAGGCTTTCTGGCATGTTCACTAGCTCCAGCTGATCCATTCGACCGCCGCCGCCAGTGGACCAACCATGAATGTATTGACCTGCTTGGTTGAATTGGCGGCATTGTGGATCGTCTCTGCTGGCACAAGGATACAATGTCAACCCAGCTCCCGTTTTTGGGTCGGGAGTGCTGGGACGTCCATAGGCAGGAATCTCGGAAAAGCTGCCTCCCACCACGAGGATGTCTGCGGTGAGGAAATGTCGCCAGTCCCTCATGTTGAGACTGACATCCATGGCATTGCTTTTCTTCATTAATCCCACAAAGTCGGGCGCCAAGTGAAAATGATCCACAAGCCCATCGTAGAGGGTCCAATTAGGCGCAATCTTTCTTCGTTTATCAATCATACCATAATCTTCGGAAAAGAGGTGTACCTCTGGAATCTTGCCATTTCGTTCGACGGCTGAACGAAGCTGTTGCAACACCTTTACATATACTTCATCCCAAATGGCCCTTTTATAATTGGTCACGTCACCTCGTCGTATGTTTACGGCAATGGTGGTGGTGCGGTCGGATTTGTTTTTGGAAAACAAGTCTTGTTGTGTCAGTGTGGCATTGAGGCTGGGGTGGTTGACTGCGTTTAGAACCATGTCGCGCCATTGCTGGCGGAAGTCATCGGGAAAAGTACATTTGGGATCTTGGTCACCAATGGCAGCGTAGAGCAGTTTTGTGTCCCTCAACGAATAGGTTCCCGATTCTTCTATCACAGGGGTCGCGGTGCCATTAAAGAGATCACCTTTTTGCGGAGAGAAGTCAAGCAGATTTTCGGGACAAGAAGGAAAGGCGAAAATCCCGGCCACTCTTCCCTCCCTTCCCTTTTTAATACAGAACTTGTATCCTTTGCATAATGTGTAAGCGTAGAGATAGAGGGGAAGACGGACATTGGATCCCAGCCGATCGTTTCGAGCTCTGGTTAGTTGAATAGTAATGTCTAAGTTGTCCGCGTTGCTGATGTCTCCATACCATGCATCGCGGTCCTTTGTCCGCGCTTCATCAAGTGCAGGTGCTGGTATTTGCGCTTCGATAGTCCTTGCCTTTACTGGCTCTGACTGTCTTTCTTCTACAAGCTTAAGTGCCGGTGTTTTATGCGCTTCGATTGCCTTTGCTGGTTGGCTGGTGGTAGTGGCTGCGGCTTCTAGGCGCTGAACAGTTTCCTGTAACTTTCGAATAGCCTCCTGGAAATGTGTATCTTCGACCGATAGGCGTTGAACAGTTTCCTGTAGTTTTTGAATAGCCTCTTGTTGGTTATGAACCTGTTCCTCCGGCTCCAGAACTTTCCAGTGATCTGCATCTATGGGCGCCAAGTCAAAAGGTTTCACAGAAGACACCTTAAATGTCTCACTCACCCAACCGTTGGTGTTCCAAGTAGAGGCGAAAACCATCCCAAGGGCAGCAATGGTGAGCAATAACTTGACGGTTTTCGGGCTTTTGCTTCTTAGATCATAGCCCTCAACGGGAGGCTTGGCCGAGTTCACAGTCATGTTGCTTATCTTTCTTTGTTCCTGGTGTGCTGTGTTGTTGGTTTGAGATAGCATATACATATATATGTTATGGCTATCATGGTATCGACTCGCGGAATCAACACACACAGGAAGAAGTAGAAATGACTGAAATGACCATACTCGCTAGCTAGCTCCAGGTAGCACCTCGCGGTAAAAGTGGATTTTACTCTGGAAAATTAATAGCTAAAGGTTTAGTTTACCCCGAGGTGCGTCTGTTGTTCCGTTCCATGTCCAGTGACCACGAAGTACTGTAGGGCTTGGTGCCTGGTCCCGACGACCGGGACCGTTCCGCCGTTACAATTATTAGGGCGAACCCGGCCGTTATTGATTTGTTCATTCACGCAAAACCACGTTTCAAAATGTCGGATAGACGCATATCTGCACCTCCTTCAATTCAATTTTGAATTTTTCACTCATTCATATTAATTGATGATTGGTTAATTCACGCAAAAGAAAAACTCGAAATGTTTGTCGCACACCCATTCACAGTCCCACACCCTTTAGAAAAATAATGGCAACAGCTACTAGTGAGTCAGCGCGGCAACTGACGTTATTCGGTTGCCTGCTCGCATGTTTGTCATCCAACATCATGGATTGATTGTGTTGTTACTGCCCTGTGGTTGTTGACGAGGACCACGACAAAGGAGCAACAGCAATAGCAACAGCTTCAAGATCGTGGTGAAAAGGTCGCCGCTAGCTCGCTTTTCGTTCACGAGTTGTGAGCACAATGCCGATGGATTCTTCCAGTTGGACGAGCACGACGAGTAGCACAAGCATGAGTGCTGCCAATCCTACTACTGCAAGTACTACTGTCACCCATAATGATGAGGAGGGTGACAGCAGCAGGAACAATGGCGAGCATTGGAAGAAGAATGCCAACAAGACTCCCGAAGCAACAGACAATGCAGATGCAGACAATGCAGATGCCGTACTTGTCATTTGTGCCCTTCAACCCGAATTGCGTTCCAAGACCATGTCACCCAAAGAGGCCGTGCAAACTACGGTGAACTTGATGCATCGTGCGGCTGCTTCCGTGACGGAACCTAAAGTGGATCTTTTTGTTTTACCGGAATTGTCTCCCATTGGGTATTCCGAAGATACCTTTGCCAATTATCTGCCTGCTTCGCCTTCCGTCCAACAAGACTTGTACGAGGGCATGTTGCACTCAAAGATGCAAGAAGCAGCACGTGCCTTGAACGCCTACATTTGTTATGGAACCATTGGATGGCATGGAAAAAACACGAACAAGAAACGAAAATTACAAACCGACAACAATGACGACAACTGCCAAGAACCACCATCCAATTATATTAATAATAATAAGGATGACGAGTACGATTTTACCATTCGACAAGTCGTCGTGGATCGAACGGGAAGGACTGTGGCTACCTACGATAAACTGTATCCTTGTGATTATGGCGCTTGTGCCGAAACACGCTTCTTTGTACCGTCGCCATCGCAACAAGCCGTGTCCTTTGAGATTTCCACCTTTCGGATTGGCTTGTTGATTTGCGCCGATCAACGAGTTCCCACCTTGGCCCGAACGTTGGCGGGACCAACCCACAAGGTCGATGTCTTGGTACAACCCGCTGCCTTTTACAGGGATGTCAGTTTTGTCACGTGGAAATCCTTTCGAGAAACGAGAGCGGTAGAAAATAGTGTTTATTTTGTGGGGGTCAATTATGCGGGAGACAAGTATGGTGATACCACGTGTGTTCCACCTTGGGTCGACGACGATCCTTCCAATCCACAATCCAAAACGAAGAGTCTCAAGTGTGAGGAGGGTTGGCTTTTGTGCCACATTGAACGATCGGTATTGGATCGTGTGCGAACCGAATTTCCGTTTTATCGGATCCTGCAACGAGAAACTGCAGCAGCAGCAGGTGCTGCCGAGATATGATATAGTATGTTACGGTGGTAACCATTGGCAAAGCAGCACAATGCATTGATGGTGATCGTTTGGGTGCTGTTTCAGCAGGACGGGAAACCAACAACAGATCCTACGACAGGGGTGTTGAGGTCCTGCTTTCTTTTTAGTACAGCGTGGCTTACCATGTCGGCGGTGCGTCTTTGTGGAAGCTTCACGGGAACGACCAGTTTTCGACGATCCATCTTCTCTCCAAAAGAATGATACTGCCGTCCAACAAATCTTGAAATAGTGGCCGACAGGCCGCCGGAAGCAGCAGCTGCAAAACGGCTGGAACATGGTGCTCGACGGACGGGATGAAAATAGATGCTGTGCGCCGTATTATTGGCAGTCGCGGTAAATAGCAAACACCGCGGTCGAAACAACGCGGTCGAAGGATGACCGGTTTCATTGGCACACGGATCGCACGCGCCATTGTTTTTTTCTGGCTGTAGGGAGGTGCTGCCGCCATTGGCGCTCTATTTTCCTTGTCGAAGCCCATTCACAGGAAAATAATAATGAGAGTCTCTTTCCTCCTGTCATCAAGCAACGGTAGATCCAACCATTCTCGGAAACACAGAAACAAAAATTCAAGTTTTAGTTTTTTAAACACAAATAGCAGCTATAGCACACAAACATCAAATCAAATGAAAATATATTTAGTTTATCACGGAATTCTTCTACTAGTAGTACTGTCGGGAACATCCAAATGATTGTCTTGACCAGAAAAGTAATAAACGAAAAATGAACCACAGACCCTTCGCATTGAAATACAACATACCAACAATTTTCCGGGACCACCTCGCCTTGCCTTTCGATAATTGTTGCAATTTTGGTTCGTTCTTCCATGTATTATGCTTGTATGCAATTGATTGATATATGAACCATGCGCGTCGTTCGTTCCAAATAACAATGTTCCATATTTTCTGCTTCCATCACTCTCTTACTTGGCTGTAAGCGACGCAAACTTGGTGATGAGGACGTCCACAATTGATGGATCTGCCAGAGTACTTGTATCACCCAAGGAATCGGTTTCGTTGCTGGCAATCTTACGCAAGATGCGGCGCATAATCTTTCCGGAACGTGTCATGGGCAAACTTGGAGCCACCACAATAATATCAGGAGCCGCAAAGGCACCGACTCCGGTGCGGACTGCCATTTTCAGCTCCTTGAGCAATTCGGGGCTCTCTTCGTAGCCGACCGTCAACATGACAAAGGAACAAACCGATTGGCCCTTGAGTTCATGAGGTGCACCCACCACGGCTGCCTGTGCCACAGCGGGATGTCCGACCAAGGCACTTTCCACTTCGGCGGTTCCAATACGGTGACCACTGACGTTAATGACATCATCGACACGTCCAATGATCCAATGGTAGTCATCCTTGTCTTTGACGACCGAGTCACCGGTAAAGTAATATCCTGGGTAGGGCTTGAAGTATGTGGTGAGATAACGTTCGTGATCTCCCAGACATGTTCGAGCCATTCCAGGCCAGGGCCTGCGAATCGCCATGACACCGGTCAGCTTTCCCTGCTCGTCCTTGTCGGCGTCGGTCAATAGACGCCCGTCCGTGGCGTCCAGGACGACCGCATCAATTCCTGGAACGGGCAACGTACAGGACCCTGGCTTCATGTCGGTAACACCTGGCAAATTGGTGATAATGTGTCCACCTGTCTCGGTCTGCCAATAGGTATCCACGACGGTACATTTTTCTCGTCCCACCACTTCGTAGTACCATCGCCATGCTTCGGGGTTGATGGGTTCACCGACCGATCCCAAGACTCGAACACAAGAAATATCATACTTGGAAGGGAATTCATCTCCATACCTCATCAAAAGACGAATTGCCGTAGGTGCCGTGTAGAATTGAGTGATTTTGTGGCGCTGGATCATATCCCAATAGCGGCCAGGATCGGGGTAGACAGGAGTACTTTCAAAGAGAAAGGTGGTACTGCCCAACAAAAGAGGACCATAAACCACATAGGTATGCCCTGTGATCCAACCGCAATCTGCCACACAGGCAAAAATATCTCCTTCCACAATATCAAAGGTGTACTTGGTAGTGTAGGCGGCATAGAGAGAATATCCACCGGTGGTATGGACCAATCCTTTGGGTTTACCAGTGGATCCACTGGTATACAAGAGGAACAAACTGTCTTCGGCATCCATCATTTCCGGAGGAAAATACGGACGCTGGACGGCCACCAATGGATCAAAGCGGACATCCTTGGGATCCATATCATAGGGCGCTTCCGTCGAGGTGGGATCGTAGAAACGTTCCCATACCAACACCTTGTCGACCATATCATGACAATCCATTTTTTCCATGGCATCATGGACAATTTTTTTCAATCCAATGTCACGGCCAGCACGTTTGCCTTGATCGGCCGTCACGACAAACTTACTTTGTGCCGCCGACACACGTTGGGCCAATGCTTCACTGGAAAAGCCGGCAAAGACGACGGAGTGAATGGCTCCCATCCGAGCACAGGCGAGCATCGTCAAGGCCAATTCGGGAATCATGGGCATGTAGATGGTGACCACATCGCCTTTGCGGACACCGACACTTTTGAGGGCATTGGCAATTTGCGAAATTTTATTCATCATTTCTTGATAGGTAATTTTACGAATATCATTGGGTTCATCACCTTCCCAAATCATACCGACTTGATTGCCTTTGCCATTGAGGACATGACGATCGACGGCATTAAAGCACAAATTCAATTTGCCGCCGACAAACCAAGCAATGTCGCCACGTTCAAAATCGCCATGACAAACCTTGCCAAAGGGGACCATCCAATCCAAGAGTTCGTTGGCATTCTTGGCCCAAAAGGCTTCGGGATCGGCCATCGAATCGGCATAGGCCTTTTTGTAGGCTTCCATCGTATTGCCATTGCAATTGTCCTTGGCAGGGAACAATTTGGCAATTTCATGAGCTGCAGGAGTCGCCATTTTTATAGAGTATAGTAGTAGTTATTTTATTTATGGACGGATTGACTGATTAGGAGAGAGCCTTGCGTGTTTCAGAGAGAACGTGTTCAGGCTGTAGGGGGTGTTTTGTAATTTTGTAGTTGTTGCTTTCTTGTTGTTACCAAAAAGAGTTTCAGATCAAAAAAGTATTTTCTTTCCAGTATTGCTTTTTCGTTTTTATGGCAACACTCCGATATCGATTTTGCAATCAACTATTATTATTATTGTAGTATTGTTGGTGGTTACTCGTAAGTCAAGAAAGGATTCGTTTTGCTTTGATACTTTGAGTCTATTAGGAGTCCAAAAACAGAAGCGAAGCTAGACACGTTCGACTTAACGAATTCAATTGTCAAGCAAATAGTAAGTCTACTTGCACGACAACCTGTTGCTACTTGTTATTGCTTTTTGTTGATGTTGTCCTAAAAGCTGGTGTGTAAGTAAAACCACCACAAGACTTGATGGTTGAATTCGTGTCGGTTGAATGAGTGAGAAGCCATGCATGCATGCAGGAAGGATCGTATCTTCGCGTTGTTGTTGACGCCTTGCATTTGAAGCCTTTGATTTGTTTGGTGGACACCACATGTTGTAGCGTAGTAGATGACGTCATGCGACTCAAAAATTCTGGAACCTTCGACAAAGTGGCGGCCGGGTCTTCAGAGCCGGGCGGGGGAGAAGTCCATCAGGACATCACGAATTGAGACATCAGAAAACGCTACCTTCTCCCTCGGATAACAATCAAACAACATCATCACGAAGCAGAAGGGAAGCACAAGACGGCAGCAAGAGCACTCTTGATGGCAGTGCATACTATGGGATGAAGCTTTTCAGAATCACTTTATTTAGGAATTCTCATTCGAAACAAACGAGTCCTGATATGCTACAAGTCTAAAGCGGTGGTTGTCTTGAAAGTGGCAAGATGTCACGATTGAAGGAATGATTCACTCCACCACGAGTACAAGCGAAGCAAACACCATTTTAGATTATTATGGTATTGTATTTTTTTGCTTGCTTACTTGCGGAAGCGAATCAACCTGGCCAGAACACTGTGTCATTCTGTGTGATGATGTTTGACTGGGTTCTTCGATCTGTCACTACTTGGACCAAACTACTAGATAGTAGCTAGCTACTCCACCTACCGACCGAGTTCGGCGGTGGCGCATTGTGGCGTCGATGGGTTTTTGATCCTCCTCAGCTCTTGGCATTCATATCGACCGATTTGGACGTAGGGTGACGCACTGCTCGTACAGTATCATCTTCATGACCCAGGAAGATACAATCAGTCACGCTCAAATGAGTCCCGATAACATATCTTTTGTTCTTCTTGATTGTGCTGTGCAGCCACCGTCACTACTTCGACCAGTCTAGCAGCCAGCCAGAGAGCTACTTCAGTTGCGGCGGCATTCGTCGTTGTCGGAACCGACTTGGACGCTAACGCACTATCAGTACTACGTATTGTGATCTTCGGCCCACTCAGGAGCCCACCATCGTGTTCCGATGAGCCGCCTATGCACTGTGTCGTTTAAAAGTCTGAGATAGTAGGTGCCACAGAGACTGTACTGTAAGCAGTTACGACGAGAAAGCAGCACCTGAAAAGGTCTGTAGTTCACTATTGCATATTGTGCAGTGAGACACTACGTAAGTAAGACGGCTGGTCAGCTGAGCAATGATTTGGCAAGTCATGATGGGCTTGGAGACAAAAAGTTACCCTATGGACCTGGTAGTGAATGTGGCGTGGACTGTGACCAACTACATGGGCAAAACAGGAAGTAAAAATTAATGCAGGCAGCGTGCAGTATTGGTCCTCCTTTCCGAACCAGCCGCCAGTCATGCAGTGTTGATTCGTCCTCCGAGTCCTACCCGAAAACCGACAACTCGCTCGCTGTTTCCGCAACCCACGTCTGGAAAACGCATCACGAGATAGTCTCATTGATTCTCCGCCTACTACAGTAGATAGTTTCTAGCTAGCTAGTACTACTTGCCTTACTGCTAGCTACTACAAGCTAGTAGCAGCATTAGGATTCCAGGAAGAATATGGGATTCACTGACTGATGATTACAACCTGTTACCAGTACTGTTACCAAAACACTACTATTTTAGTAGTAGAAGTCTAGCAAAAACGGTAAAGTACCGGTATGGTAGGTCTAGAAGTATGCATGCAGTTTTGATTCGTCCTACAAGTACCGTAGCTACTAGTAGCTAGATAGCTACTGTTGATAGCTAGCTAGTACCAGGTACCAGATAGTACTGGTACGTCGTACCAATTTCCCGGTGAGCACTGTAGCACTGGTGACGTGTCATGTGGGTCTGGACAATCACGACTGGACAACTCACGTCTTGCCCCCTCCATGAGAAGTTAGGATTTTTTTTAACCTCTTGTATAAAAAATCTTTAACTATTAGCTAAGGAGCGACAAAACAGGAACTGCTGCTATCTTCCGTCTTATTGCCATGCCAGACGCAAGCGAATCAAATTCTTCGAGAAAGAACGAGTCGTTCAAAGACCTGCTAGATGCCCTCTCGTTGCTGCGACCAACCCAGGAAGCGAATGGCAAAACGATCTTTGATTATGGCGACCAGCAACAAGTCTACTTGCAAGCGGGAGAAATGCAAGAAATACACTGGATGGACATCTTTATTCGGGTCAAAGGGTACCATGCCAATTCCTTGATCTCCAATAAATTGATCCTGCAAATGAATCAAGTCACGTCGCGACCGGAGGCCATTTCGACTTGGTTTGGGGCGGAAAAAGACGACGAAGAGGGTCTGTCTCGGGTCGTGTTTGTGATGCGCGCAAATTGGCAAGGCATCACAGCAAAGGACCTCGATAGCTTTATTCTCGAGCGATGCAGCTACTTGAGGCTGGCCCAGACAGGCTCTGACAGCAATAGCAGCGCTGATCACATGGGCCAACCCAGAGCTTATGTTGGAAATAGTCACAGAGAAACCGAAGAGAAGTTCAGTGCGCTTTTGGAAGATTTGGCTCGTCGTTGCCATTCCGACAACGTGGATGGTCGGACCGTCTTCTTTTATGGGGAAGATGAAGCAAATCCAGTCTACCTCGTTCGTGGAGAGTGGAGAGGCGCTCATTGGATCGATATATGCATCCAGTTGACAGGCATTGTAGTGAACACGCTACACAGCTCGAAGCATCTCCTCCAAGCCAATGCCGACATGTGCAGCGCTACGCCCATTCCCAGCTGGTTTGCGGCTAATGAAGATGACAAGGCTCTCTTTATAAACAGGTTGGATTGGCGCCATATTAGTGCTGAAGTTTTGGATGATCACATCCAACGATGTGTTAGTCAAATGAAAGAAGCTCTTGTCGAAGAAGGTGTGGCCCCGATCATAGCTTCACAAGGATGTGCGGGAATGACGCGGAGAAGTTTTGGATAAGTAAGCCCGCAGCCTGGTGTGAATGGAACCCGAAATGCTGCATTAAAGGAAGGCATTTCTTCATGGGCTTTTCAAAGACATGTGCCCAGCCGAACGGTTGACAAAGAGGCGAGCGCGTTTTAAGAAGCTGGAAAAAAAATTACAATTAATTTGACAGATAACATTGACCGACAGGATGGCATACGGCTAGAAACAGCTTTGCAGTCTTATAATCATTGTACTACTATTAGTAGTTTTCTGCGGGATATTGTATACAGTAGAGCGCAGATTCTATAATATCACATAGCGTAATCGGAGTCCCAGTAATAGATTCAATCATCCCAAGCCAAAAGAAGCTTTGAATCTGGAAGATGCATCAGGTATTTGATTTACAAGGCAGTCAAGGCCAAAGCAGCCGCCATGCTACCCACAAAGCCCATCATCGAGACGAAAGAAAAGGCTGAAGAATACCCAACACCGGCTTCAGGATCCCAATAGATATCCGATGCCATGTGAGCGGCATATCCGACAAAGGAATAAGCAATGGCCTGGGATGTCTCATTTCCAAGGCTGGGTGGAGATGTAGCAATCACTTGAATGGTGCTGGGGGTATAGTAATCATCCGTTCCAGTCGTTGTTCCAGTATAGTCATCCGTTGCAGTATAGTTGTTGGGGTCTTCTGGGTACTCACTACTGCCTTGACGGCCCACCATAGCCATCGACGTACTATTGAATGGCTTTGTATTTTCGACTTCGGCTTCTGCAGCCCAAGTGTATTCTCCAAAGGTGGAAACGCCGAGAGATTCCATACCATCCGTAAAACCAATGGTCACATCCTCGGCCTTTTTAGCCTTGCCTCCGACGGATGCTTGATCGTCGTACTCCATCTTGACCTTTTTCTTGGATTGCACAGTCGACATGAGGGCCACGTACGAGTCGGCTCGTGTCCAAGGGAAGTCAAGGATGCGGACCTGTAATGCAGAGATTAGATGTTTTCGATTAGTGAAGGTTCAAAAAACGGTCTAGCGTCCAACGATAACAACATCCTCGTTCACATCATTATCACTTACATCGATTTTCATACTATTGGCCGTCATGCGCTCTCCGAGATCCGCACGGCTAATGGTAAAGTTAAATTCGACAGATCCTCCTCCAATGACACTTGGTTGAGTGGTGGCCGTAAAGTACGATACAACTCCGTCGCTGTCATCCATCACACCGGGGATATTACCCCAACTGCTCAAGGGAAACGCTTGAAGAATTTCATCCTTATCCCAATCGTAGGCCTCGCTGTCCGAATCACTGTCTTGGCCCTTGACATACTCCACCAATTGTTCAAAGACGAGTTCAAAATCAGTTTCTTCCTTGGTTTTCGAGTCGTCGGTTTCGACTTCTTGCTTGTATTCGAGGTGCACCTTAATACCGTCGTTCGTGGTCTTGACCTTGTATTTGATTTCATCGTTAATGTCTTCGGCCGAAAGAGTAATGCCTCGGTCTTGTGGTACAGCTTCGTCAGACGAAGACGGCGACTTGTCTTTGCTGCCGCCCTTGTCTTTGCTGCTATCCTTCGAGCTTCCTCCTCCATTTCTTGATTTGCATTCAAATTTGACTTCATTCTTTTTGGCGTCTAATGATAGTAAAGAACAGGATGAGATAGTGAGTAACAAGAGGTGCGATGGACAAACAATGACGAGGTGTGTCACAGCCAACAGGAACGTACCAACATTGCACGAACGGCCGCTAGGTCCCTTGATTTTTTGCTTTTTGCTTTTCAAACGTCGTTCATTGTTTGGTTTAGATGCTGCCCCCTTCAAGCCCTTGACTCTACCAGCAGCAGCGAGTGTGGCTGGAGTCGTGGCAAGAAAAAGAGCACAGACTACAAGCAATGATGGTGTGGAGATTCTCATGATGAATGATTAATTTCAGTGGAATAATTTCAATAGTTTGGTGGCGGCTTTCTCGGAAAACTTGGATTCGAAAAGATTGTGAGGACAAAGAAGAAGAAGATGAATTTATCAATTTGTTTTGTTGCGAAGGATCAAAAGTTATGGTGTGTCCTCCGATGTACGAGTATGATTGTGAGAAACATTCCCAAGTTTTTAGAGGACTGGCGTTGACTGTTGACAACCAGCACCGAAAGATTTGGCAAAGCTTCCGCCATCGCTGATGTTGCCTCCAAGAGTCAATTTAGTACGACTGAAGCATAAATGAGTCGTTTTGAAAGTCCTGGCTCGTTTTCCCGCCCGCTCTTTCCTTTGAGAAGCACACTTGCCACTAACATTGAATCGTACTTCAATTTGTGGTCGCGACGCAAGGGATTGATTGCAGTCACGAACTCATGTTGGGTTCATGTCCGCGAGCAAAACAACAACATCTGACATTGCTCCCATTCCATTCTGCTAGCTAGTGTAGCACATGTTGACAGTGCTGGCACATCTACACACACATTGCAGCAGCAAGGCAACAACTGAATTAAGAAGAGTGCAAAGACCAGCTTTGTGATGCTGCAGAGACTGCATGAATGGAGGGTCAGAAAAGAAACATCACTGATTGATTGACTCATGTGTTCGTTCTCAACGACCAAAAAGACCTTGTCAATGTCAAGGACAAAGAAGAAACAATGATGGTCCTGTCAGTTATGGCAGTGGTGAGATGCATGGGAGATGTTGTGCAAATGTTTTCCTCACTCTGAGGCACGGTCCATGTTCAGCCCTCGTGTCATTCTGGCAACCATGAAGTCGAAAGCTCCGAAACCAAAAGCATTTGGATGAACCAGGCACTCTCCCAAACTGCAACAATTTTTGCATCTTGTTGAGCACAATGTGTCTGTGTGACAATGTGGAGAAAAAGAACATCATGATGTCCAAAGATGATGACATTTTTGTGAGCACTGCAGTGTGGATCCAGAATGTTTTTTTCAACAACATGGTGATGCAATGACAAAATTTTGTGGCATGTGAGCCACTGTTCACAAATGAAGACAAGCAAAACTCATGCTCTGCATGCACATTGCCATGAATTTTTTTTGGCAACGTTTTGCAACGTTTGTGTGATGAAATTGGGATGCCCTGACCTCTGAGACAATGCATGAGATGAAGCAAGCATCCAACATGAATTGAACACAAACAAAACAATTGTGAGAAGCTCTGCCAAAGCTGAACAGTGAGTGACACACTCAACATTCAAGTGCGTCATGTTGTCGCCTTTGACCATGCACAAACCTTGGGCATGTTGCTGGCGCAGGTGGTCCAGTGGCAGAGGGAGGGTCATTCTGCATTGCCGCTTCAAGTTCAATTCCCCATGCGTCAGCACCAGGCGCTTGCGCTGGACGTCGGTCCAGGGATGTGGTGGACTTCATTCAACGCTCACGGCCGGGATCACTTGTCTGAAAAGCCCCCCATGTGGTCACCTGCACCTGAAATCTTGCCACTTTGGGCCAGGCCTCTTGACATGTTTGGGTGGGTGCAAGAGTGCCCTACGTCACAACGTCCAATGCTTTGGCAAGTGAAGAGCCCCGCCAGGGAGGCGAAAGCGCTTTGATTGTTGGAACCCAAAATGACTTTTGAGGTTTTTTTCTTTTTTTTGTTGAGATTGTGGGCATGTGGTTGTCAGTCCACCAAAAGTGAATCAAAACATGATGAGATTTTGTTGATCACACAGTCAAGACTGAAAGAAAACACTGCTGACAAAGATCGATGTCGGTTTGTGCAATCACAGCACACATTTGTTTTCTGTTGAAAAGCAACTTGACAGACATTCAAGATCACAAGCCAGATGCATGAGCGGAGGGGGGACTGGATGATGTGTGACATGGGGGGTGACAACAGGTGCAATACCCTAATTTGCCTACAATTGGCTACACATAGAGCATCCTCATGCGGGACTCACAGGGTCGTGACTCGTTCACGGAAGACACGCTTCTCAGCATATCCGACTAGTGACTACT
>ENA-ORBV01008629-ORBV01008629.1-microbial-mat-metagenome-genome-assembly--contig:-NODE-8629-length-17035-cov-7.151610_pt1 | contig 17035 bp, 9 predicted proteins | sample MGYA00237777_ERZ505514 | MGnify/ENA primary metagenome ERZ505514 (study PRJEB26160, sample SAMN06269048) | microbial mat metagenome | isolation source: Oligotrophic lake microbial mat | place...
TTCTCGGAAAGATCCGCCCAACGAAACTCCGGCCGGCGCTTCTGCGCGCGCAAATGGTCGATGCACGTCGTCACCGCGATCCGCGACACCCAATGCGGAAACGGGACCGCCCCTTGATATTGTGCCAGGCGCGTAAACATCTTCATGAACACCTCTTGAGCGAGGTCCTCCTCGGCGACACGACGGGGCAGGTGCGAACGCACGATCCGGATAACCAACGGGTAAAGATGATCGACCAGATCGCGTGCAGCCGCTTGGTCCCGCTGGCGGACCCGGTCAAGGCAGCCAGCCAGATCGAACGCCGGGGCTGCTTCGTCAGGCATAGGCGAATGGAGGCAAGGACATGCACGTCAGGCAAGACGTGCCTTGCATCGGTGGGTTACAGTCGCTCGCGGTCGCGAGGAAGCGGCCCTTGACTTTTAGACATGCGCGCCGATACCAGCAGCACTGCTCATGCGAGTTTTGCTGCAGGCACTTCTTCGACTTACGAACGCGCACGACCTCTGAGGACGCCGCCAGCGGCGGGTCGTGCGTAGGCCTGTTTTGACCTATCGCCGCCGTGTGCGGCGTGCATCAGGTCTCCCGCTTTTGGCGGGGGATCCTTCGCCAAACCCTCTTCCTTACATTTTCGTCAGTCGATTAATTCGGTCATGCAATCCGCCCCTATCACGAAATACCGGCCCTTTCCGCCGGTCGATTTGCCGCAGCGCCAGTGGCCCAACCGCACGCTCTCCCGCGCTCCCCTCTGGTGCAGTGTCGATCTCCGCGACGGCAACCAAGCCCTCGCCCAGCCCATGAGCGTCGATGAGAAGCTCGAGTATTTCGACCTGCTCGTGCAGATCGGCTTCAAGGAAATCGAGATCGGTTTCCCTTCCGCCTCCCAGATCGAATTCGATTTCTGTCGCCGCCTCATCGAGGAGAAACGCGTCCCCGCCGATGTCGCCCTCCAGATCCTCTGCCAATGCCGCGAGGACCTCATCATCCGCAGTTGCGAGGCTCTGCGCGGCGCGCCGCACATCATTTTCCATCTCTACAACTCCACGTCGCCCGCCCAGCGGAAGCACGTGTTCAACGCCACCCGCGCCGATATCGTGAAGATCGCGACCGACGGCACCGCGTGGGTGAAGCAGCACACCGCCCCGCTTGCCGCCGCCGGCACCCACGTGCGCTTCCAGTATTCCCCCGAAAGCTTCACCAGCACCGAACTCGATTTCGCCTTGGAAATCTGCGAAGCGGTCACCGACGTCTGGCAGCCCACGGTTGCGAACAAAATCATCCTCAACCTTCCCGCCACCGTCGAATACGCCACGCCCAACGTCCACGCCGACCAGATCGAGTGGATGTCCACCCGCCTCACCCGCCGCGACCGCACGCTCATCTCGCTCCACACCCACAACGACCGCGGCACCGGCATCGCCGCCACCGAGCTCGCCCTGCTCGCCGGGGCCGACCGCGTCGAAGGCACGCTCTTCGGTAACGGCGAACGCACCGGCAACCTCGACCTCGTCACCGTCGCGCTCAACTTCTACACCCACGGCATCCACCCCGACCTCGATTTCTCCGACATCAACCACGTCCGCGACGTCTACGAACGCTGCACCAAGCTCGAGGTCCCGCCGCGCCAGCCCTACGCCGGCGAACTCGTCTTCACCGCCTTCAGCGGCTCGCACCAGGACGCCATCAAGAAATCCTGGGCCGTGCAAAAGCCCGACGCCCCGTGGGACGTCATTTACATCCCTCTCGATCCCGCCGACCTCGGCCGCAGCTACAAGGCGATCATCCGCATCAACAGCCAGTCCGGCAAAGGCGGCGTCGCCTACGTCCTCGAGAACGAATTCGGCTACCAGTTGCCCAAGCTCATGCACAAGGAGATCGGCAAACTCATCAACGACCGCGCCGACGCCAAGGGCACCGAACTCTCCGCCGCCGAGATCGACGCCATCTTCCGCGCCGAATACCTCGAACAAGCCGCGCCTACGCTCGTCCTCCGGCACTTCAAAACCACCGAGCGCGACAGCACCGTCACCTGCGAGGCCGAGATGACGTTCCGTGGCGTCCCGCACGCGCTCACCGGCACGGGCAACGGTCCCATCGCCGCCTTCGTGCGCGCCCTCGCCGCGACCGCGCTCCCGAAATTCGACGTGCTCAACTACAGCGAGCACTCCCTCGGCAGCGGGGCCGGGGCCCGCGCCGTCAGCTACATCCAGATCAAGACCGAGCGCGGCCTCGCCCTCTACGGCGCCGGCACCGATACCAACATCGAGCTCGCCTCGATCAAGGCCATCGTCAGCGCCCTCAACCGCGCGCTCGCCAAAAGCTGACCCGCCCCTCGCAGGCGACTCCGCTTGCGCTCACCGCCGCGCGCTGCTGTCCTGCGCCCATGCCCCGCTGCGCCCTCTTCCCCGCGTTGCTCAGCCTTTGGCTCTCATTGCTATCGCCCATGGCTTCGTCCGCCGCTGAACCCGCCGCCACCACCCGCGATGCCTTTCTCCAACTCATCGCGCGCCCTTTCGTTCCGCTCGCTCCCGAACTCTCTAGCGCCACCGAAAAAGACGGCCTCGTTCAAACCGCATTCTCCTACGCCGCCGACGCCGATCAACGCGTGCCTGCCGTCCTCGTCCGGCCTGCGGCCGAACCCGCCCGCCGCCGCCCCGTGGTGATTTCCCTGCATGGCACCGGCGGTAACAAAGAAGGCCAAGTCACCTTGCTCAAGCAGTTCGCCGCCGCCGGCTTCGTCGCCGTCGCCATCGACGCCCGCTACCACGGTGCCCGCGCCAAAACCCCCAAGACCACCGTCGACTACACCGATGCTCTTTTCCGCGCCTACCGCGCCGAGGAACCGCACGAGCATCCGTTTTACTACGACACCGTCCGCGACGTCATGCGGCTCGTCGATTACCTCGTCACGCGCGCCGACGTCGATCCCGCGCGCATCGGCGTGATCGGTTTTTCCAAGGGCGGCACGGAAGCCTACCTCACCGCCGCCGTCGATCCCCGCATCGCCGCCACCGTCGCGTGCATCGGCGTGCAGAGTTTCCGCTGGGCTCTTGAAAACGAAGCGTGGCAATCCCGCGCCGGTTCGATCCAAGCCGCCGTCGACGCCGCCGCCCGCGACGCCGGAGTCGCGACGATCGACGCGGCGTTCATGCGCCGTTTCTACGCGCGGGTCGTCCCCGGCATCATCGACCGCTTCGACGGCCCCGCCATGCTCCCGTTGATCGCCCCGCGCCCGTTTCTCGCGATCAACGGCGACACCGATCCGCGCACCCCGTTGCCCGGCCTCGAACTCTGCGCCACCGCCGCCCGCGCCGCCTACGCCGCCGCCGGTGCTTCCGAAAACTTCACCCTCACCGTGCAGCCCAACACCGGCCACAAGATCAACCCCGAGTCCCTCGTCGCCGCCCGCGAGTGGCTCGCGCGCCACCTGAAGCCTTGAGCGCCGTGGGCCGACACCCACCCGGGCCTCCGCCGGGAGCATCGCCTCCACGATTCCCCCGGGAGGAAAATACCCGCACCCTCGCATTGGCGTGATACCACCGTCCCAAACGGGTGCCTCTGCCGGTTCGCGGTAGGCCAGCTCGGTAGGCAGCTCGCTTGCGAGCACTCCGGTCGCTGATCGCTCCGGTCGTCGAGCGCTCCGGTCGTTGATCGCTCCGAACGTTGATCGGATCGCAAGCGAGCTGCCTACAGATGCCGGTGCGATTCACCGCCGACGTGAAGACGCGACGCCCTCGCCGCGTTTCATTCGCGCAACGCGACGAGGGCGCCGCGTCTCCAGCTTGAATCCACCCTGAAACTTAACCTGAAATTTAACCGGGCACTGGTATGGCCGAACACAATATGGCCGGACCCCGTCCGGCAGTTCGGCGACGGAGTTGGCAACGGGCTCGCGCGGTATGCCGACAAAAAAGCGCCCGCCGGTGAAGGCGGGCGCTTGGGGTTAAAACAAAATAGGCTCAACCTGCTTGTTGCCGTGGCATCCACCCTCGCGGGATGCGCTGCGGTGCCGATTTAATGGGCCGGGCGGAATGCGCCGGGCCCATCGCATCAACGGAGGGTCATTCGAATTATGGTATGACGGCTACGACGGTGCCCGTGCCCGCGCTGCCCGGATTGCCCGCGTAGCCGGGATTCGTTTTCACGACCACCAACCTGACGATGGTGCCCGTGATGTTCGAACCGGACTTCACGACCTTGCTCGTGACGATGACCCCGAGGTAGGCCGGCACGCTTGCCGGCGAGGGCGCGCTATTGCCCGGCGCCGCCGTAAATGTCCCGCCTGCTACCGGCGGCGTCGGCCCGACGGCAAAACCCTTGAAGCTCGCGTTGGACGCACCGCCGCTGAGGGCGTTGTTCTTCTCCCACTGCGAACCCCAGAAGTTCACTGCGGCGCCGACGGTCGCTTTACCATCGCCAATCACGAACGTGCCGCCGCCCGTCGGATAACCGAAGACGAGGACCGACACGGCGCTTGAGGCGCTGCCGATGAAGTTCGAGCTGCCGCTATACGTCGAGGTGATCGACTGCGGCCCGAGCGGAATCGCCGTCGTCGTCAACACCGCCACGCCGGAGCCATTCACTAGGGCGGTGCCCAGCACCGTCGCACCCAGGTTGAAGGTGACCGTGCCGTCCGGAGAACCGACCACCGGGGTCAACGAGGTCACCGTGGCCGTCAGCGTGATCGGCTGGCCCACGGCTTGGACCGAGGGCACCGCGCCCAACGCGGTCTTCGTCGCCGCCTTGGTAATGACGTTCATGACGGAGCCGCCGGCATTGTTGTAGTTGCCGGTCGTGTCGGTGAAGGTCCAGGCGTCGGTCGTGGTGCCGGTATTCGTGCGCGTCGTTGCGGAGAGGTTGAGACCGCTCAACACTTCGCCCTTCACGCCTATCGCCGAACCGGTGGCCGTGTGCGGCAGGCCGTCGTAGGTCAGGCTGTAGCCGGTGACCGCGACGACGGGGTTGGCCTTGGCGATCGCGTTGGTGATAGGGGTGGCGGCGATATTATTGTAGTTGGCCGCGCCGGCGAGGCTCCAGCTGTCGCCGTAGGTGCCCGCATTGGTGTGCGTCGTAGTCAACGTCACGGTGCCAACGGTGGCGCCGGTCTCGTTGTTCACGCCGGTGATCGACGTGACCGTGGACGACTGCGCGTTACCGTCATAGGTCACGCTGTAGGGCGCGACGACGACCGTGGCGGTGGCCTTGGCGATCGTGTTGGTGACCGGTGTAGCGGTGATGTTGTTGTAGTTAGCCGCGCCGGCGAGGCTCCAGGTGCCGGCGTAGGTGCCGGCATTGGTGTTCGTCGTGTTCAGCGTGACAGCGCCAACGGTGCCGCCCGTCTCGCCGCTCACACCGGTGATCGAAGCGACCGTGGACGATTGCGGCGCGCCGTTATAGGTCACGCTATAGGGCGTGACGACGACGGCGGCGGTGGCCTTGGCGATCGTGTTGGTGATCGCGGTGGCGGCGATGTCGTTGTAATTGGCCGCGCCGATAAAGCTCCAGGTGCCGGCGTAGGTGCCGGCATTGGTATTCGTCGTGTTCAGCGTGACAGCGCCAACGGTGCCGCCCGTCTCGCCGTTCGCGCCGGTGATCGAGGTGACCGTGGACGACTTTGCGTTACCGTCATACGTTGCGTTGTAGGGGGCGACCACGACCGTGGCGGTGGCTTTGGTGATGGTGATCGCAGCCGAGGCGCTGGCGTCGTTGTAGTTGGTGCCGCCGGTGAACGACCAGTTCGCCGTGCCGCCGGGCACATCGGTGAAGGTCGCTCCTAAGTTGAGCCCTGCACTCAGGTCTACACCGCCCACGCCTGTGGCCAAACCTGTCGCGCCGTGCGCGACGCCGTCATAGGTTCCGGTATAGCCGTTCACCGGCACGGTGGCGTTCGCCTTGGTGATCACGACCGCTGCGGTGCCGCTGGCGTCGTTGTAGTTCGTGCCGCCGGCAAACGTCCACGTTGCTGTGCCGCCGGGCACATCGGTGAAGCTCGCGCCTAGATTGAGCCCGGCACTCAAGTTCACGCCGCCCACGCCCGTGGCCGAACCTGCCGCGCCGTGCGCGACGCCGTCATAGGTTCCGGTATAGCCGTTCACCGGCACGGTGGCGTTCGCCTTGGCGATCACGACCGCTGCGGTGCCGCTGGCATCGTTGTAGTTCGTGCCGCCAACAAACGTCCACGTTGCTGTGCCGCCGGGAACATCCGTGAAGGCCGCACCCAAATTGAGCCCGGCACTCAAGTTCACGCCGCCCACGCCCGTGGCCGAACCTGTCGCACCGTGCGCGGCGCCGTCATAGATTCCGGTATAGCCGTTCACCAGCACGGTGGCGTTCGCCTTGGCGATCACGACCGCTGCGGTGCCGCTGGCATCGTTGTAGTTCGTGCCGCCGGCAAACGTCCACGTTGCTGTGCCGCCGGGCACATCGGTGAAGGTCGTGCCTAGATTGAGCCCCGCGCTCAAGTCCACGCCGCCCACGCCCGTGGCCGAACCGGTGGCGCCGCGCGCAATGCCGTCATACACGCCGGTGTAGCCGTTCACGACCACGGTGGCATTTGCCTTGGAGATCACGACCGCTGCGGAACCGTTGGCGTCGTTATAATTGATTCCACCGGCAAACGCCCAGTTCGCCGTGCCGCCGGGCACGTTCGTGAAGGTTGCACCCAGACTCAGCCCGGCGCTCAAATTAGCACCGCCAACGCCTGCGGCCGAACCAGTGGCGCCGCGCGCAATGCCGTCATACACGCCGGTGTAGCCGTTCACGACCACGGTGGCATTTGCCTTAGTGATCACGATCGCTACGACACCGCTCGCGTCGTTGTAATTGTTGCCGCCGGCAAACGTCCACGTTGCCGTGCCGCCGGGCACATCGGTGAAGCTCGCGCCTAGGTTGAGCCAGGCACTCAAGTTCACGCCGCCCACGCCGGTGGCCGTGCCGCTGGCACCATGCGCGGCTGCGTCGTAGACTCCGGTGTAGCCGTTCACGAGCACCGTGGCGTTCGCTTTGCTGATCACCAGATTGCCGCTCGCCGTCGCGGTGTAGTTGGAATTGTTGACAATGGCCAGAACACCGTAGGTTCCCGCGTTAACGGGTGTGCCGTTGTAAGTGAACGCTACGCTCAAGTTCGCCGGCGTGGTGGTCGCCGTAGCGGACTTCACCGTGCCGTCGTAGGTGTGGGTCAGATTGGCGAGCGTGATGGTTGCGGTCGCCTTGCTGATGGTCAGGGTTCCGGTCGCGGAGCCGGCGTAGCCCGCGCTCGTGACGGTGGCGACGACGGCGTAGGAGCCGACGTTGGTCGGCGCGGTGGTCGAGCCGTCGTAGGTGACTGAATAGTTCAGGCCGCCAGGGGCGGTGGTGACGCCCGCCGCTTTCGGCGTGCCGTCGTAGGTGTGGCTGAGGTTCGACAACGAAACGGTCGCAGCTCTCGGCGGCAGCGGGACGCCGGGGTTGTTGGCCTCGAAGGAGGCCCTGGTCTCGAGGCGGAACTTGCCGCCGGCGAGTCCGCCGCCATCCCAGATCACGAAACCGAGGTCGTGAGTGCCGGCAGTGGCCAGCGTAATGAGGTAGCGGCCGGTGCCATTGCTACCCCAACTGTAGTCTTGATAGCCGACGAGCGCGCCATCGACGTAGATCCAAGAGGCGTTGTCGGCGAGAAACTGCAGAACGAACTCCCCTTGGCCAGACACCGTGGTGCTGTATTTGGTGAAGCTTTGGTAAGGGACCCCGTAAGTGGGATAACCCGCCCAACCCGGGCTGGAGCTCGTCTTCCCATGGCGGTGTGAATGAAGCCCAGGATTTTGGTTTAGTTGACCGCCACCCGCCCAGGCGTTGATCCAGTTTGCGCTGAAATTATACGGAACGATGCCCTCCCAAGGATGCGATCCCAGGGGAAAGACGAACGCCGCGTGCGCATTGGTCCAACGGGGATCGTTATAACCAACCGTCGGCACCGGCTTGCTTTCAAGGGAATCTGGCACCACGGGATCATTCAAGAAGATCGGATCCCATGCGGTGACGGAAGAGAGGCCGCTGCCATAGACCGGAGGAACCACGGTCACCACCGCACCGTCCACATAAGCCAGAGGGGTGCCATAAGGGAGGGCACCATTATACATCCATAGAACTAATTCAGCAGAGAGGTAATTCGTGTCGCTGGTAAGAGTGGTTGTCACGGTGGCCGTCTGCCAAGTGGACAGATCGGAATCCAGAGCCACTGTGGGGGAAGTATATCGGGTCCCGCTGAGTGGGATGCCGGTATTGGTCTGGATGATCACAGCCACGGTCTGTGGCGTCTGCGCTGACGGCGCGACCCAAGTGTTAAATTTGGCCGTGAAGGTGACGACGGAACCAGCCACAAAGGGGCCGGCAATGATCTGGTTGGTTTGCGCTGCACTACCGCCACTGGCATGATTCAACTGCAGCATCTGGCTGCCGAACGGGGTGATGCCATTGCCTGCACCACTCAGGGCCGAGCTTTCCGCACCCCACACGCCGGTCGTAGACGGCGAATACGCGGTTAAAGAACTAATGCCTTCAAAATCACCTGCGGTCAGGAGATTGGACTGCGCATTCGAGCTAGTCGGCGCCGCGAGCGCGGCCAATACGGAAACAGTCAACAAGGCGCACGCACTGGAAATCAGGCGCTGGCCAAACCGACGGAGGAGTGAGGTGGATTTATTCATAACGGGAGGAAATGGTGGAGTGGGGAGGCAACTGAGCGGTGGCGTCAGGGAGGGAGTGCGGAATTGAACTGGGAAAGGGGCCATCGCGTGGCGAGATTTTTCCCAGGAAATTAACGAATGAGCGTAAACCGTCGCGGGCTACGCGCGAGGAGCAACCTGTCTGTGACCAGCGACTGAGATTTTGTGACGAACGCGGCGGAGTCACCCCTCGTTGGCCGGAGCGTCTTACTTTCTCGCTCCGACCCAACCCGGTGGAGCGGATGAATCCGGGTGTGATTGAAACTGTGCCTACCGCCCATTCCTCCTCCGCTCTTCACCCTCCGGACGATCGGCGGCGGTTAGCCGGCCCCGTTCTCTCCCAGTGCAGGCGTTGGGCCGGAGCCGCCTCCCAAAATTTCGCCCATGGGCGGAATTTATTGGCGGTTAAATCCGTTTCTCCGTGTCTCTGGGACACGGATTTAATCACCCCCGATGAATCCTGCGATTGACACTCCAAGCTTGCTTGAAAAACCGCGCCGGCCACATCGTCGCCCGGCCGCATTCCCCCACGCCCGTGTCGCCGTCTCAGTTTTCTACCTTCCTGCGTCGTATTACGATTTTCGCCTGCTTTGCCCTGCTGTCGACGGCCGGAGCTGCGGAGACCATGGCGACGCCATCGTCGTCGAATCCGCGCTATACCGGCTCGCCGTTTATGCGCACGTGGCTGGCCGCGGACTACGGCGCGCATCCCGAAAACGCGTGCGTGCTCCAGCACCCGCGCACCGGTTTGATTTACGTCGGCAACAACAGCGGCGTGCTCGAATTTGACGGCGTCCGCTGGCGCCTCATCCCCGCACCCGCCGGCGATGCCGTGAGGTCGCTGTGCGTCGACCGCCTGGGGCGGATCTGGGGTTGCGCCGGAGCCACGATCTTTCGGCTGGAACCCGATGCGCGCGGCGAGTTGCAGGCCCGCTCGATGTTGGCGCGGTTGCCCGAGGAGTTTCGTTCTCCGCGCACCATCTACCAAGGCGTCGCGACCTCCCGGGGCGTTTATTTTCGCGATTTGAAGAATTTGATGTTTTTTGGCGATGAAGATGGTCCGGCCGAGGCGTGGCGCGTGGCGGAGGGAACCGCCGTCACCTTGCGGCTCTGGCAGATCGACGACGAGCCGTATGTGACGCTGGGCGCGCCCGCGAATCTGGTGATCCGCCGCCGCGGCGGGCAGTTTGAACCCATCCCAAGCCTGAACAGCTCGGTCTTGGCCGCGCACGCCGAGCCCGACGGCACGTGGCAGCTGGCAACCGCCAACACGATCCAATGGTGGAACGGCACCGAGCTCACCAAAGTGCCGCGTCCGCTCGGGAACGAGGTGGCACAGCAGGCGATCTTCCTCGCCGACGGCCGGTGCGTGTTTGCGACGCTGAGCAGCGGGCTCGTGGTGTGCGATCGCGAGGGCCGTTTTTTGCAGAAAATCGATCGCGCGAAAGGCCTGCCGGCGAATCAAGTGACCGGTTTGGCGGCCGACCGCGAAGGCGGTGTCTGGGCGACGTTGCCTTTCGGGATCGCGCGCGTGCAGCTCGATTCGCCTTTCGCGCGGCATGGTCCGCCGCAAGGCGTCGAAGGCACCATTCGCTCGCTGGCGCGGCGGGGCGAGGAACTTTTCGCCGGGGGCACGGAGGGCGTCGTCCGGCGCGGGCCGGACGGCCAATTTCGGCCGGTGCTGGGCTTCGCGGGTCCGGAACGCGAGATTGTCGTGCATGACGACTGGCTGTTTTCGCTCTCCACCCGGTTGCGCGGTGTGCAGCCTGCGCTCGGCCACCCGGTGCGCGAGTTGGAAAACCGAAACTACTACGGCTTGGTGCCGCTGACCGGTGCGCCGGGCTGGTATGCGCACGGCTCCAACGCAGGGCTGCGCTGGGCGCATTTCGCCGGCGACCAATGGATCAGTGAAGGACCGCTAAAAACTCTGAAGGGGGTGCCGACCGTCCTGTTCGAAGCGCCGGCGGGAATCGTCTGGGCCTCGGGCGGTAACTCCGGGGCTTGGCGGGTCGATTTTCGCGGCGGGCCCCGCGCGGACGCGCCCGCGCGGAATTTCGGTCTCGCCGAGGGCATGCCGCGCGGGCCGACCGCGATGTTCCTGCTGGGCGGGGAAATCGTCGCGCTCGCGGCGGGACAACTCCTGCGCTTCGACGCGGCGACGGGGCGCTTCAGTCCCGAGACGCGCATCGCGGACCTGGAAAAATTTGAGATCGAGCACGCCTACCCGAGCGAAGACGGCACGGTGTGGTTGAAGGGCGGCGCCCGCAGCGGACGTGAAATCAGGCGGATCGTGCGGGACGGAGCCAAGCGATCTACCCCTCTGGCGAACCCGGAAAACTGGCGCGCCGAGACCTTGCCCGCGGAACCGCTCCGGCATCTTTTGCCGGCGGCGATTTTTCATGACGTCGCCACGCAGACGCTCTGGACCCCCGGGCACGGCGCGCTGATCTCCCGCGACCTCACCTGGCGGCCGACACTCCGGCCGGCAGCGCCTCTCGCGGTGGTCCGGCGGATCGAAACGGCCGCGGGCCGCCTGATCGCCGCGGGCGATGCGCCGACCCCCAACCTGAGCCCCTTGGTGCTCAATCCCGAACAGGAAGCTCTGCGCATTTCGTTCGCCGCGCCCGCCTTCAGCACCGATCACGCGGGCCTCGTCCACACCCGATATCGCACGCGGCTCGATGGCCTCGACCGCGAATGGAGCCCGTGGTCGGGCCAGACCGAGCGCGAGCTCACCAACCTGCCGTGGCGCGAGTTTACGTTCCGCGTGCAAGCCCGCGACGACGGCGGCCGCACGGGCCCGGAAGCCACCTTCCCGTTTTCCATCCGGCCGGCTTGGTGGGCGACACGCTGGGCGTGGGCAGGCTACGGCTTGTTCGGCCTGCTCGGCATGGCGGGCTTCGTGCGGCTGCGCACCCGGTCGCTGCATCACCGCGCCGAACGGCTCGAGGAGATCATCAACGACCGCACTCGCGATCTCGCGCTCAGCAACGTCCGATTGGCCGCGAGCAACTCCGAGCTGGCACGGTTGAATAAACTGGAACTTGACGGGAAAATCGCGGCCCAGCTGTCCGAGGAAAAGGCCCGGCTCGAAGTGCTCCGCTATCAGCTCAACCCGCACTTTCTCTACAATTCGCTCAATTCCATCTACGGCCTCGTGTTCGAGAACCCGCGCGACGCCGGCGAGATGGTGCTGCGGCTCTCCGATTTTTGCCGCGCCGCGCTCACCGGCGCGACCGACGAGCTCCCGACCTTGGAAGCCGAGATCGCCGCGTTGCGCATCTACCTCGACGTGGAACAGGTGCGCTGGAACGAAAAACTGGTGATCGAATTTCTTGTCGCGCCCGAGGTGGCGCAGATCCGGATGCCGCCGTTTCTACTGCTGCCGCTCGTGGAAAACGCCATCAAGTATGGAAGCCGCACGACACCGGATGTGCTGCGCCTGGGCATCCGCGCGTTCGGCGCGGAGCCTGGAATCTCCCGCGCGAACGGCGGCGCGCCACCCGCGCTCATCATCGAAATCGCCAACACCGGCGAATGGCTGCCGCCGGATCCGTCGCGACCGGACTCCACCGGCATCGGACTCGAGAACCTGCGCCAGCGGCTGCGGCGCTACTACCCGGATGCACACGAATTTACGACGGAGACGGGCGACGGATGGGTCGTCGTGCGGCTGCGCCTTGAGCATCTGTTGTTACCCGGGGCCCTCAGGGAGACCAACCCATGACGCGCGCCCTGATCATCGACGACGAACCGCCGGCCCGCGCGGCCCTCCGCGGGTTGTTACGGGCCCACGCGGACATCGTGCTCGCGGGCGAGGCGGACACGCTTGCCGAGGCGAAGAAGCGTCTCGCCGTGCACGACTACGATCTCGTCTTTCTCGATGTCCAACTCCGGGGCGGCACCGGCTTCGACCTCGTGCCCTGCGTCTGGTCCGAGGCGAAGATCATTTTCGTGACCGCCTACGATCAGCATGCGGTCCGGGCCTTCGAGGTGAATGCGCTCGACTACCTGCTCAAGCCGGTTCGCCCGCAGCGGATGGCCGATGCGCTGCGGCGCTTGGCACCGCCCCTTTCGGCTACGCCCTGGCCGGCGCTCGCGCCGGACGATCTCGTCCATCTCAAGCTCGGCAACGGCACGACGCGCCTGGTCGCCCTGCCGGAAATCGCCATGGTCGAAGCCTGTGAGAATTATTCCGCCGCGCATCTCGGCGACGGCAACCGGCTGCTCGTGCGTCGCACCATGAAAACGTGGGAGGACGCGTTGCCCGCGTCCCATTTTGTCCGCGTGCATCGCGGCGCCATCGTCAACCTGTCGCGCTACCGGGGTGCCGACCGCGAGTCCCACGAGACGACGCTCCTGCATCTTGAGGGGCTCGCCGAGCCCGTGCGCGCAAGTTTCCGCTTCCTGCCGGAGTTGCGCCTGCGGCTGGCCGCGCTCGGCCGGCAGGTCTGAGAAATCCGCGGCGCGCGCCCGGCCGGATGATTTGACGCCTCACGTCGCCGCCCACGCGGGGCTCGCGCAGCACCTGAATCCTTGATCGCCGTCGGCCGACACCCGGCCGGACCCCAGCTGGGAGCATCGCTTCGACGAGGTCCGCCGGGAGGAAAACGCCCGCACCCTCGAATTGGCCTGATACCACCGTGCCCATCGGGCGCATCTGCCGGTTCGCGGTAGGCCAGCTCGGTAGGCAGCTCGCTTGCGAGCGCTCCGGTCGTCGAGCGCTCCGAACGCTGAGCGCTCGCAAGCGAGCTGCCTACAGGTGCCGGCGCGATTCACCGCCAACTCGGAGAGCGCCCCGGCATCATCATCGACATAAACCGACGCACCACCACCCAACCCAACGGCTCCTGCCTCGGCCGCACTCTCGTCCAAAACAACCTCTCCTACGAAGACGGCGGCTCCGGCATCCGCACCGTCCGGGCCGACCGCGTGGACATCGTCCACAATACCGCCTACCTCAACAGCGTCTCCGTCACCCTCGAGTATTCCCAGATCTTTACCGACTCCTCGCGCGCCGTCCGCATCATCGGCGACATCCTCGCGCACGTGTCGCCAACCTCGCCGCCGGCGGGCGTCCCGAACCCGTCAATCAACTCTCCGGCCCCAACAACCGCGTCACCTCCTCCGGCAACCTCTACTTCGGCGGCAACATTCCCCCTACCCTCGGCGCCGGCGACCCCGTCGCCGATCCGCGTTTCATCAACGCCACGCGCGATCCCGCCGTCGCCGATTTCCGTCTCAAGCCCAACAGCCCCGCCGTCGACTCCGCGCTTCCCGTCGCCTAAGCCCCGCGCCGCGACCGCCTCAGCCGACTCCGCAACCGCGGGTCCGCCTCCGACCGCAGCGCCTTCGGGCGCCCGGCCTTCGTCGCCGCCCGCCGCCAACCCCGCCCCCCGCCTCGTCAACCTCTCCGCCCGCCAACGCATCGGCGCCGGCGGCGATGCGTTCATCGCGGGCTTCGTCGTGCACGGCACGGGCCCGAAAGGCATTCTCGTCGTCGGTATCGGACCCGGCCTCACCGCCCTCGACGTCCCCGGCGCGCTCACCGCCCCGCTGCTCGAAATATTTTCCGGCGCCGCCAAGATCGCCGACAACGACGGTTGGGGCCCCGCCCTCGCCGCCGTCTTTTCCAACGTCGGCGCGTTTCCGCTTCCCGCTCGGAGCACAGACGCCGCCCTCGTCCTCGCCCTCGCTTCCGGCGCCTACACCGTCCGCCTCACCGCCGCCGACGCCCGGCCCGGCGACGGCCTCATCGAAGTCTACGAACTCCCTTGAGCGTCGGCATCGCGATCCGGTCCCGAAAACCCCTCCGCGCCCCCGATCCGCCGGTGATGTGTGGGAGCGAGCTCGCTCGCGACACTTTGCGCTCGGAGTCGCGAGCAAGCTCGCTCCCACACCGGCTTATATCTAAAGCCGGCGGGAATCAGACTTCCCCGGCAGCATCGGGACCTTGCTCCGGTCCCGATGGGGATTTCCGGATACTCCCTTCGCACCGGTCCCGCCGCTACCCCGGAAAGTCTGATTTTCACCAACCGTTGGCCTTACCAGCCCGCGCCCTTGGTCAGCGTCTTCACGCGGAGCAAAAACATATCGGCGGTGATGTAGAGCGTGCCGCCGTCGTCGCCCCAGCCGCAGTTCGCCGTGGCCTGGCCGGTGTTGATCCGGCCGAGCAGCTTGCCCGCCGGCGAAACCACCAGCACGCCGCCCGGACCCGTCGTCCACACGTTGCCCTCGCGGTCGATCTTGAGGCCGTCGCACGAGCCTTTCGCGGTCGCACTGCGCCATGGCAGGGCGTCGAAGAAGACCCGCTCGCCCGCCAGCGTGCCGTCGGCCTGCACGTCGTAGGCCATCACCCGCGGGGCCGGGCCGTCGCTCACGCCGACATAGAGCACTTTCTCGTCGGGCGAGAAGGCGATGCCGTTGGGGTAATTCAGCGCCTTCGTCAGCACCGTGACTTTTCCGTCCGGCGACAGGCGGTAAACGCCGTTGTAATCCAACTCCCGCAACGGCGACTTCACGCCGCCGTCGAGACCGTAGGAAGGATCGGTGAAATAAATGTCGCCGTTGCGCCGCACCGCGAGGTCGTTGGGGCTGTTGAACCGCTTTCCGTCCACGCGCCCCGCCAGCGTCGTGAATTTGCCCGCCTCGTGACGCGCCACCTGCCGCTCGCCGTGCTGGCAGAGCAAGAGCCGGCCTTTCGCGTCGAGCGCGAGTCCGTTGCTGCCCTGCTCGCGGAATCCCGGAGTCGGTTTCAGCAGCCCGCTCGGCTTCAGGAAAATCTCCGCCGCGGTCATGCCTTCCTTCCAGCGGTAGACGATGTTCTCCGGCACGTCGGAAAAGAGCACCGCGCCCTCGAACCACACCGGGCCTTCCGACCAGTTGAAGCCCTCGGCCAGTTTTTCGATCTTGGCGTCCTTGGCGACGAGCCGGTCGAAGGCCGGGTCCATGCGCTCGATCATTCCGCTAAACACGACCGCGGGTTGCGCGGCGGCAAAAACGACGGCCGGCAGCACCAGCGTCGCGAGAAGTTTCAGGGTGGTTTTCATCGGGTCCGTCTTTGCTAACCACCGGCTGCTCCCGGGCAATCTCCTTGTTTCGCCGCGTCGCCCGTCACCCCGCTTGCACCCGGGCGCGCCCCCGGCATGGTCGGACTCGCACCATGAAGTTCACTCCCGAGAAATCCGCCCTCTGCGGCGAAACCCTCGACTCCCTCACCGAGCGCCTGCGCGAGTTGGGCGAGCCGGTCTTCCGCGCCAAACAGATTCTCGACTGGGTCTACAAAAAGCGCGCCCGCACTTGGGACGAGATGACCAACCTCCCCAAGCCCCTCCGCGCCAAACTCGACGCCGCTTTCGACCTCGCGCCTTCGACCCTCGTCCTCAACCAGCAGTCCGGCGACGTCACCGACAAGCTCCTCCTCGAACTCCGCGACGGTTCCCTCATCGAGAGCGTCATCATCCGCGCCCCGCAGTCCGACGTCGGCGAGGAGCTTTCCCGCAAAACCATCTGCATCTCCACGCAGGTCGGCTGCGCTATGGGCTGCGTCTTCTGCGCCAGCGGTCTCGCCGGCCTCAAGCGCGATATGTCCGCCGGCGAAATCGTCTCGCAGCTCCTCCAGGTCTGCTACCGCGAGGACGCCACCACCCCGCGCGCCCGCCCCGAACTCGCCTCCTTCGACAACATCGTCGTCATGGGCATGGGCGAACCTCTCGCCAACTACGACGCCCTCATCCGCGCCCTCACCATCCTCAACGCTCCTTGGGGCCTCGGCTTCGGCGCCCGCCGCATCACCATCTCCACCAGCGGCCTCGTCCCCAAAATCCTCAAGCTCGCCGAGGAGCCCATCGGCTTCCGCCTCGCCGTCTCCCTCCACGGCTCGACCAACGAAGTCCGCGAGCAGATCATGCCGATCAACAAGGCCTATCCCCTTGAAAAACTCATCCCCGCCGTCCGCGAGTTCTCCGAAAAGCACGGGCGCATGGTCACCCTCGAGTTCATCCTTATCGAGGACGTCAACGACTCCGTCGCGCAGGCCGGCGAGCTCCGCGACATCGCCCGCGACCTCCACGCCCACGTGAACATCATTCCCTACAACACCGTCGAGGGCCTCCCGTGGAAACGTCCGAGTGTGCAAGTGCAGGAAGGCTTCGCCGATGTCCTCCGCGCCGCCCGGGTGCCCGTCACCCTGCGCCGCGAAAAAGGCCATGACATCGCCGCCGCCTGCGGCCAACTCCGCCTCAAAACCGAAAAATCCCGCGAACTCGCCGGCGTCTAAAAGCTGTCTCTTATACACATCTCCGAGCCCACGAGACTAAGGCGAATCTCGTATGCCGTCT
>ENA-ORBV01008630-ORBV01008630.1-microbial-mat-metagenome-genome-assembly--contig:-NODE-8630-length-17032-cov-5.773813_pt1 | contig 17032 bp, 17 predicted proteins | sample MGYA00237777_ERZ505514 | MGnify/ENA primary metagenome ERZ505514 (study PRJEB26160, sample SAMN06269048) | microbial mat metagenome | isolation source: Oligotrophic lake microbial mat | place...
GTTGGATCGCGGGTTTTGGCTTCGACCAATTCGGTCGTTTTGTGATTGGTGACCCGCGTACAAAAGTCGAGGGCAATTTCTTGAGCACAGGTTCGTATGATTTGCGACGAAACATCCGTGGCATCCCATCCACCCGTGGCGTGCAAAAAGGAGTAGACATCCGTAGAGTTGTTGGCAGGAATAGGATCCTGAATGGGAAAGAGCGTGGCATCCAAAAGAATGGAAGATCGAATGACCAAATCTTCATAGTCTTTCTTTTCGTCTTCCAATTCTTTAATAATGGCAGCATCTCTCGCAGCAGTCGCACTGTTGGCAGCCGCGGAAATCGAGGACGAAGACGCTGTCGTGGAGGAAGGAGGAATTCCTACCGGCAAGGCCCCCGCCGTGACGGGATTAAAAGTGGCAGCTTGCCACCATCCTTTGGTGGCGTGTTTGTTTTTCTTGTTTCCCATCAAATTGGACCAACTTGTTACACCCTGAAGAGTTCGTATCCAATCCATAATCGACTTTTCGTATTGCCAATGTCCTGGAAATTGGGTGGTATGAGCCAATTCGGCTTTGGATTTTTGAATCGGATGTGGTTTGTGAGGAAAGGTACGGGAGGGTGACAAAAACATAATGGTAGGGTAATGTGTCACAGCGGCGGCATGACACAACGTCAAATGGGTGGCATCCAATTCGCAATCAAACAATCCCAAAATGATATTGCCCTTGCGTGTTCCCGCCTGCAAGTGTTGCGCAATGGCATCCCAACTGGGTGCTAGTGACCGAGAATTTTGGTCTCGAATGGCATAAAACATGACGGCGACACTGTGCGTCGCATCACTGGGAACCAAATCCGCCGAGTCCAAACGATCGCCTGTGATGGGATCCAAACCCAAATAATAGGCCATGGTATCGGCATCGAAAAAATCCAAGTGGCGTTCTCGACGTGGAAGAGATGTGGAAGGTTGGGGATGTGTTGATGATCCTGCCGCTGTGTACTCTGATTTTTTGGTCGCAGTCTTGAGGGCGTCGGCTTTGTGAGCCACAGAGATGACGAGGAAAAGACAGAAACTGCTGCACAGCAGAGTCTTTAGGAATAGACGATTCATCGTTGCTGATATCATATGAGTTGATTGTTTGATTGTTGATCGTATTGAGAGTATTCAAACTCTTTGTGAATTGATGGGTCGATTGATAGATGGAGGAGTGAGTGAGTGTTTGAAACCTTGAGGGTAGGGACAACAGAAATGGAGTTCTCTTGGTATCTTCGTTTTCCAATCAATCCAATAGAATACTCGCCACTAGTTGGGTATCTGTAACTGATAAAGCAAAACCAACTTCAGGAATGGGTGATGTTGAATTGCTGTATTATTGGAAGATGGCTGGATAACGCTATCAGTTATTATTGTGTTAACCTCATCGACTGACTGCAGAAGCACCTCGTATGTAAACCACCATCATCGTGGTCGGCACACAAAACATGAGGTGTTGTCGCTGCGCTTGTTAACCAAAGAAACTCCACGTGGAGTGAACTCGAACTCATAAGATTTTTTCGTGACTGACTTATAGTCACTAATGACGTTTGCATAAGATTTAAGATTATCAACATGATGTTCATTCAACATCATGTTCCTCGAAGAATCAATGCATAAACCGGTATTTTCTCTGCTGCATTATTGTCCTTGATGCCATTATCGGATCGCAGCTAGCTAGCTAGAAGCCAGTTTGTTACCCAGCTTCCTCAAAAAAGGCAGCTTACGGCTTCATTTTCTTTCTTGTTGTCACATATAAAGAAAAGAAAACAAATACATCAACCACTAGACTCACTGCAGATAGGACAGGAAAAGACAAAGTTCAGTTCATACTTCAAAATGACGATGACGAGAATATCTTTTCTCTCGTTGTTGGTGTCACCGCTGATGCTTGTAGGGTTTACATTGGCATTTTCACCCACTCCTTCAGCCATTCTACTACAGCCATCGCACCACAAAACAATTGCCACATTCCAGCAATCTCCTTTCTCCAGCCGCTCGTCGAATACTCTCAGAAACACCAAACTCTTTCAAGGAACCAACAACAACAACGACAATCATAAGGATGATAATATTCTCGATGTTCTCATTTGTGGTGCCGGTCCTGCGGGTCTCTTGTTGGCACAGGAGCTATCGAAACGCAACATGAAAGTTGCCGTAGTAGATCCCGCTTTGGATAAAGCATGGCCCAACAATTATGGGGTTTGGATGGACGAAGCCGATTATTATGGATATGCGGATTGTTGTGATCGGGTTTGGAATGAGGTTGGCATAGTGTTTGACGAATCCGCACCCGAGCTCGTCTTGACACGTCCCTATGGACGTGTCGATCGTAAAACCATGAAAGCGCGATTGATCAGGGAATGTCAAGCCCACAATGTCCAATTTCATGTCGCCAAAGCTACGAATGTCCAACATTATGACAATCAACCATCTGTGGTCACGACCAAGAGTTTTGACAAAAACAACAACAAGTCCACCACAACGACAAACGAATTCAAAGCACTCCTCGTCGCAGATGCTACTGGATTTGCCCGAGAATTTGTCCAACACGATGTGGAATTTGATCCAGGATTTCAAGTCACCTATGGAGCACGCTTTCGCGTCAAAGATATTGGCAACTACCAAGTGGATCGTATGGTCTTGATGGATTATTCTGAACAACATTTATATTCCAATCCCGAATTGACCCAAAGCAATATTCGATTTCCGTCCTTTTGTTACATTATGCCCCTCGCACAAGACGAAATCTTTTTGGAAGAAACGGTCTTGGTGTCACGACCAGGAGCATCGTCGCGGGATTTGCAAGCCCGGCTCGAATTGCGCATGCAAGCCCTCGGGATAGAGCCATTGGAAGTCTTGGAAGATGAACGCGCCGCCATTCCCATGGGAGGAATGGATCCTGTCGTACCGCAACGAACGTTGGGTTTTGGAGCCACGGCGTCCTTGGTCCATCCCGCATCCGGGTACATGGTGGCACGGGCGATGGAAATTGCACCCCGAGTGGCCGAGGCGGTGGCCTCCCAGATTCAAGACTTGGGAATGGGTCAGCAACAACAATCCCAAGAAGCAGCAAACATAATAATACAACCTGGTCAGCTGGACAAAATTGCCAAGGCAGGATGGGATGCTGTTTGGCCTACGGATGAACGTCGACAACGAGACTTTATGCATTTTGGATTTGAATTGCTTTGCCGACTCAATCCACAAGAATTGCGAGACTTTTTTACGGGTTTCTTCCGGTTGCCGAATGGCTTGTGGGAACATTTTTTGAGTTGGCGACTCAGTGGTCTGGGACATGTTGTCATGGGTATTACGGTCTGGGCCACCTGTATCCCCAAACGATTCATGCCATCCATGTTGATCAACAGCATACCCTTTATAGGCAATCGTCTCGTAGGTCCCTTTGCCAGTCGCGGTAATTTTGCCATGGTCGATACCGACTCGGTATATGCCGATGCACGAACCGGAAATCCCAAAGTCTGGGAACCCGACGCCTATTATCCTTACCTTCAAAAAATATCCAAAATGAAGTTTGGTGCTACTGCCGCGGATAAAAAGTCTGACAACGCCGACGCAAATATAAACGCTGCTACTGCTGCTACTGAGTTTGTTGCGAGTATGGAAGATCCAAAATTAGCCGACTCGGCTGAGACAACCAAGGAACTTGCATGATTGAGCAAAACAAAGAGAAAGACAATAAGTTCAGCTGGCGCGACCGGCTATCGACAGCCCGTACTATCACACAGCATACGTGTGCCGCACTGCTACAAAAATTCACTATTCTAGACACTGAACTTGGGTCTGCTTCCAATCATATTGTCTACAATAATTAAGCATAATGCAGCTCTACTTGCTACTAGAATGATAGTACCTGGTAAATTGTTCCAGGGAGATGTCAGCGAATCAATGCGTAGACCGATCAGATTAGTTTAGTTTAGCATTCTATGCACACGGACCACTTGCTAGCAACAGCAAGTTCCGTCTTTCTTCTACCAGCTGACAGGTTGTAGCGTGGGAGTGAATGGAGTGTCAGGCGCTGCATGTTATGACCTACCCGCTCAAGGAGGTCTACCCATTCACACCGGATGGATATTTACCAAACCAAACCAACCTGGACATAGTGCAATCAAATGAAGACATGAAGAGTCATAGCTCGAGGAGTGCCTTTTGGTCTTTTTGCCGTGTGGACGGATGCCAGTTCCCCAACTAGCTAGCAGATAGTATGCTAATAGCTACAAGCTGGAATGGAGTTGTACACCCTACCTACTAGCTAGTACTACATGTACGAGGTCTAGCAGCTAGCTATTAGTAGCCAGAATGGTTAGTTGGTTGGCGCTGAGGCACTAGCTACATGTAGTAGGTACGTCCTCCGGAGTACCTGGCTTCTACCACTACTAGCTAGCTAGCTAGTAGGGGAAAAAGTTGTGTGAAAACTACAGGATACTGAGAACTCTACAGTCAAGGATTACTTAGACCAGCTATGTCTTACTGGGCCTCGACGTTGTTAAGCCTTCCCACTTGCACGGATTTTTATAAGATTTGATAAGGTATCTTTGTACTATTTTACTGATAGTCAGCATCTGGTGAGCTCACAAGATGCTGGAGCTCATCTTTTGATCGAGATACATACTTCACTCCACATAGTACCGTACAGAACGTGGGATCGAATGACACGAGCGTTTGCTCTCCAAGGTCTGTAAAGTCGCTTGCCGAGAAGCACCTACAATTGTTTCGAGGCAAAACAGAGCAGGAAGTCAAATTGTAGTAGGGTCCAAGTACCTATCAACGAAAAAGTTACCGACAACAAGACGGCGACGACGAAGACGAAAAGGCGAGAATAACCATGAGAATCGTCAACTTCGTAGCAGCCCTATGCCTCTCGTCTGGAGTCATGCCAGCCGTTGTGGCTAGTGGAACCTACGATGAAGCCAGTCGCAAGGGGGGCTTTCAAAAGCTTTCTGGACATTTGGTCCATGGCCAAGACGAAAGACAGTTAAAAGACTCACAGAAGCCCAACCTGCGAGGATTAAGCTGGTGGGCCGACGGTGACGTCGATCCAAATGCTGGCGAAGGAAAGACAACGAAGCTAGTTGAGTCGGTGCCATGCGAGCCTGAGCACAGCAGAGCAGTTGACTTTGTGCAGGCTTATGGTGATTTGAATGCTGGCAATGCTGCCTGTGCTGCCGAAGCTGACCCAGATTCTTGTGGAGGCGGATGCTGCCGTTTCGGCGCCTTCTTCGTTTGTGACGAAGAGAATCAAATGGCGCATTTGCCATGTGTTTGTAACAGGAACACACAGGATCCCAAGGACTACGTGGCTGCATTTGCGGCCCCCGAATCGGCACGAGATGGTGAAGGTACCGGGTCAAGCACCATGCAAGAGCTGGTTGGAACTATTGTTGATAACAATGCTCCTGAATCAGCCAAATCGGGCAACGAATCGTCTAGTACTGGTGACTCAGTCGCTGCAGATGATGCGGAAGGCGGGATTGATGTTGACGCAGGTGTGGACGATGAGGATGCGAAGAGCCCACTCGACGCGATATGGGACTTCTTCTTTGGAGACGATGAAGATACTGGAGCGAACTCGACATCTGCGAGCAATACATCTACCTCTATTGGTGAGACAAATGCTTCTGAAGTGGCGCCACTGAGTTCTGTGTCTGTTAGTAAGGCAGATAGTACTGAAGTGGAGTCCACAAAGCCTGCTTCTGCTGGTACTGCAAATGCTTCAGCAGTAGCGTCTCCAAGGTCTGGAGAACTTGACGCCATTGTAAAAGGTGTGAGTGGGGCAGTAACTGGCGGAGCTGAGGCAGTTACTAGTGGAGCTAAGGTTGTAACCAATACAGTTACTTCAGCGATCCCAAGAACAGGAGAAAATCCACTTGACACCATTGTAAACGGTGTGAGTGGGGCAGTAACTGGTGGAGCTGAGGCAGTTAGTAGTGGAGCTAAGGCTGTAACCAATACAGTTACTTCAGCGATCCCAAAATCAGGAGAGAACCACACTGAGACTGGCAATTCCACTGTCAAATGCGGTGATGATGAGGGCGATTCTCCCAAAGATGGTGAGAGCAATTCAACTGAAACTGGAGGTGGTGATGAAGCAACCACCAGTGGAGAGGGCAATGCACCCTTAATTGATGTTGATGATGAATCAGGCGAGAATGTCACGGATGACAGTGAGCAGCCCAAAATGGGCATGCCTTGGGACAACCTCTCCATGCCTTGGGACGACCCCGAATCAGGAGAGAATGCAACGGCCCCCAAGGATGGAGAAAATCCACTTGACACCATTGTAAACGGTGTGAGTGGGGCAGTAACTGGTGGAGCTGAGGCAGTCAGTAGTGGAGCTAAGGTTGTAACCAATACAGTTGCTTCAGCAATCCCAAAATCAGGAGAGAACCACACTGAGACTGGCGATTCCACTGTCAAATGCGGTGATGATGAGGGCGATTCTCCCAAGGATGGTGAGAGCAATTCAACTGAAACTGGAGGTGGTGATGAAGCAACCACCAGTGGAGAGGGCAATGCAACCTTAATTGATGTTGGTAATGAGGATGAGGATTCAACGGACAACAGCGAGCAGCCCAAAATGGGCTTCTCCATGCCTTGGAACTTATCCATGCCTTGGGACAACCCCGCATCAGGAGAGAATGCAACCACTCCCAAGGATGGTGAGGGCAATTCAACTGAAACTGGAGGTGGTGATGAAGCAACCACTAATGGAGAAGGCAATTCAACCTTAATTGATGTTGATGGCGAGGATGAGGATCCCAAGGCAGGAGACCCTCTTAAAGACATTGGGTTTACTGATTCGGCCAGCAGTGGAGGGAGCGGTGGTTCCAATTCAACTGATGGCATCGAAGCGCCCAAGAAAGGTGACAGTCTCCTTGACCAAATGGCTGGTCCATTTACTTCTGTGCTCCCTAAATCAGGAGTTGCAGTTCCAGATGATATTCTAAATGCAACTGCTGAGGAGGAGCCCAAGGAAGGCAGTTTCCTTGACACCATTTCTGACCCAGTTAAAAATTTGATTCCCAAATCAGGAGTCGCAGTTCCAGACGATATTCTAAATGCCATTGCTGAGGAGGAGCCCAAGGAAGGCAGTCTCCTTGACCAAATGGCTGGTCCATTTACTTCAGTGCTCCCTAAAGCAGGAGTCCCTGTTCCAGAAGAAATTCGAAATGCAACTGCTGAGGAACCCAGTTTCATCGACAAAATTTCTGACGCAGTTAAATCAGTGATCCCCGGTCTAGGTGGAAATGCCACCAAAGCGGAAGAAGAAGAGGAGGAACTAGAAGTAGTCGAAGAGGAACTTGAAGCAGTTGAAAAGGCTGCAGAAGAACTCAAGGAGCTTATAGAAGCTGAACCGGCTGATTAGGCAAGGCCGGCATTATTAACTAACATTTGAAAGTGATGCAAGATGCATAAAGAGCGGATTCTCATGATCGCTCTCCTTGGCAATAGTCGACCCCATCGTATACTTCTCTTCGGACTGCTATTGCTAAAAGGATTATATAAATAATAAAAAAGTCCGTTACCGCTTTTGTTGAAGTCTTCAAGTAGTGCTTGTGGTGGTGTCTAAGTATATTAGCCGTTTTGTCAGTCCTACTCATGGAAAGTGATTCGCATCCCATCGCATCGTTTCCTAGAAATTTCCAAATTGCATGGGGGGATTCATCAACGAAGGAAGTTCTCACTTGGAGTACTGTAACTGCGTGGAGATACCCTCCGAACCAGGGAAAAAAGCACGCTTTGGAACTGTACGTTCGCACAAAGCGAACTGACACTACTGGTAAAGACCATTGGTGGCCACGATTGCATGCGGGCAAGACATCGCCTCTCTGCTACAGTAGGTGTACTTGCATACACGTACGCATAGCTGTCACACCGCACAAAAGAAGAAACAGCCGAACTGTATGCTTCCTTCATTCGTTCGTTCATTGATAGTTAGACATCGTCAATAGTCAATCAATCGAACAGTCAGTAATCGTCATCGTCGTCATAAAATCCTGGAACTCGATCCGAATTGAAAAAGATCGGCGTCCATTTGGTCTGAGGCGATTGCATTTGTTGTTGATCACTGGGTGGCAAATTTAATAATAAAGCTGCCGTTTCGACACGACGCCGTTGATCCATGTTGCCATTGATACAATTTTTTTTCACACAAAAGGGGGGTACAGGCAGTGTGACACGAGCATCACATCGCACATTGACAATCCCATTTCCGCCATTCTTATTGTTGTTACTGTTGTCTTGGACAAACAAAAGTTCCAAATCATCCAAAGACCCGGGTGCTGTTCCCGGAACGGTCAAATGAATGTAGTATTGTTCGGGTTTGATTTCGGCAATGCTGATACTACGACTAGTAGCATCTCCTGCTGCTGCTGCTGCCGCTGAGTTCAAATCTTTGACGGCCCGTTGAAATGCCTTGTCTCGATCATTGACCAATTTCAAAGGGGATACGTAACGATTTGGAGGTTCCCTATAATTGCTACTGACACAATTATGATCGGCAGGGCATGGTGCAAGCGTTGTAACGGTCGTGATGGTTCCGATTACCACCAAGCCTGTATCGGCAAATGACGACGGCACAGGCGTCAGAGGGCCAAAGACGAGACAGGATGCGGTCACAGCAGCAACTGCAATCCCACGACAAGTATTAGCGATAGCTGTTGAGACAATCATTATTTTTATTTCGCCCTCTCTCTACGTGGTCAATGTAGTGATGGATGGATGATCAAGAGGGTGCTCTCAAAGATCGATCCAACATAACATGGATCAGGGGTCACCGATCGTGTGGATCATACTCGTGGCACACGTAGAGCTTGTACCAGCATGCAACTCAACCAAAGTGCCAGTATGTCAATTAGAAATCCTGGCTTGGTAATTAGAATAAATCGTCTTACCCGGCACTCAAAGCTAATTTTCAAAATGATACCGAAACAGACTCACATAAAAGGAAATATCATAGTAACTGAACGGAGTAGCTAGTTGGTGCACCTGTGATGGGCTGATCTTGGTTCCAACGCACGCGCGCGAGACAAAAATGACATAACCTTATTTTCTATTAAATTATCATTGGGTATTTAATTAATTATGCGATTAAGTAACAGTAACCAAGGAGCGGCTCACTCGGCCATCCCGCTCTTTCTTGCCGCCAGAATGTCTACTAGCCAGCCGCAGTGCTACGCGCACCAGTGATTCGAGTGAGTACCAGCTACTTTAGTACAGTACCACCAAATACGTCTGTCTTTCGGAAGCTTTTAAATTTGCGGTGAGCCTAATACTGACAATTTGCTTCCCCAACACATCCGTTGCCCAAAATTACGAGTGCCGAGTTACATCTGTATCGGTTCGACCAAAAAAAGGACAAACTAACTTCGTCATAATTTAATATTTTTCAAACTTTTAACAAATCACATCACATCCATTCAAAATGTTCAAACTTGTCAATATTCTTTTGGTGGTCTTGGCCTGCAGCATGGCGGTATCTGCTCAACCACGAGGAACCGTACGTGGGTCTTCCACTCTTGGAGTTCGTGGAGGTCGCCAATTGCAAATGGAAAACAATAACAAGGACAAGGAACAGGAGAAAGCCAAGGATGACAAGGCAGCACAAGAACGTACGTTTTACTTGTTGGGTTGGAATGTTGTTTCATCATGAAGGATATATTCAATTGCTTTGTGTCTTTCATCTAGAGTTATTATATGCCTTTTCTCATGTTTCATTTTCATTTCTTCCACTCTTTTTCTCCCCGTGGCCTCCTCGTCCAATATAATCGCACTTGACCATTATTGTGTTGCACTAAATTGTCGACCACAACAACAATGACTTTTGCTACATTGCTACTACAGTTGCTGCCCTCATGGGTAACTCCACCATGGGTAACGCCACCATGACAGATTTGGAGGCTACTGTCAATGCTACCGTCGCAGAAGCAATGGATGTCATGGGAGCACCCGGAGGACCTGGTGCTGGAGCACCCGGAGGACCTGGTAGAGCCTTGGAAGTTGATGAACCAAGTATTGACGAGAGGGATGGTGCTATTGATGATGACGAGTAAATATTCGAGAATCCAAGGAATCAATCCATGAAAAGCTAATCCGAAGCAATCCTTTTATGTTGTTTCGGTTGGCATGCCAAACGGTTGTGAAAGCGGGAGGTTTCATTCATCGCCTGGTGGTGAAATTTATCTATCCAGACTTCAATCCTATATTGTTCAATCAAATGGTTGTGTTGTTGATGTTTGTAAGATGTTAAAAAAGGCAGGCTCCTATAAAGCCTAATCTATTTATAATAATGGTACCAACTTTTTGAAAATGTAAAAGACTTTGTCGGATTTTATCTATTTTATCATTGTTGTTTATGAAGCAATGCATCTAGTATCGTAATCGAAGAGAAAATCTACTGCATTGACTTGTTTCCAAAGTTCCCGAATGCAAAAGAAGGCTCGTCGCCAAAACTATCACACACAAAACTGATAGAGGTGCCTGCGGTTACCGGGGTAAATTCCTTGTAAGGGTGCCAAAAGACATCCGAGGCACTACGAAAATTCCAACAGGGTGCTGAAGAGGTACCATACCATTCTTTTAGGATGTATGCTGGTAAGATTGCTTTCAGGGATGGGGCTATCATTGACGCAGCACAGTACAGCCAGTTAGGCATTGCCACAGTAGATGTCTCTTTGAGCCAATTGTGCAACACGCATCATGTGCACTCTAGTTCATGAAGAATCCTTAAAAATTGGATCACTCTGGTAACAAGAACGTCTACAAGCAGCTTGGCTTCTGTGGAGCTTGGTGTTCATGTCAGTCATGCAAAACTTTGAACTAGTGGACAAGAAGATTGTTTGTCAAACATTGCAGTGTACAGGAGCAATAGAACTGCTTGCAAACCAACTCCAGAATGGACTTGGAACTCAATTGGTGGATGGTTGCACTGATTTCCTTTTTTGTTCGAAGAAGATTAAATCATCTTTTAAACCAAAACGACACAGTGGGTGTAGCAACATCTACTCTCCTTATGCTTGATAAGTGCAAGCTGCATCAACATTTTTGAGGATCCACAAAACAGTTTGGGGCCGAATGCCATGAAGTTGGATTAAAAGCTTGTGGATAAAAAATGGATCATGTGTCGATGTGCAAAAGAGAGCAACAGCTGACACACTGTCTAAGTGACAGGTTCAGACAGAGCTAAGATTTTGAGGAGCTTGTGGTGCAGAATGTTGGGCCCACAGAAAACTTTGTTACATGACACATGTTAAACCCACAACTGTGACATTCAAAACCTTGGAACTCAATCATCACCGATTTTGGATGCTGCATTTCTTAATGCTGCCAAAAAGAACAGATGACATGGCAGCGCTTGCTAATGCTTATTCGTTAGGGCCGTCTGCATCTTGTCATGCATGTTGATGAGCAGAACTGATTTTGTTGCATGCAGTTCATCTGATTTTGTTGTCTGTCCGTCTGATGTCTTCTTGGCCTGACATGTTGTCCAATGGTTGATGGGGAGCTTCAAAGGCAAAGTGGAGGCTGGCTCAAACTGAAAGTGATGGATGACAAAGGTTGCACACAAGTGCATTTGTGCCCCGTTCCGACTGAGGACCAGGTTTTCACAAAGAAGGGACCAATTTGCATGCGTCACTTTCTTCTTTGGTTTCTTCGACATGCACACCAAAGGCAAGCAAGTTGGCAATGTGAAACACAATCGAATTAGGCTCCCTATTCATTGAGCCGACCTGCACCATGCAAGCAGCCGGCACAAGCCAGGCAATGAACTGGCATCTTCATGGGGCCGTTGCACAGCAGTTCACACCACAGCACCTGCTTCTTAGCCCAGTTTTCTTGATGAACCGGTGTGTGATGCACATGTTGCGCATTCTTTGATTGACCACACATGCCGGCAAAGCTGAAGCAATGTCATGTGCCACCAATGGACCGCGTGGCAGACATGTCATTGTGTCCTGCACAGACTGCTCATCTTTCTGCGCATTGTGTGCTCTAGCCAGTAGCAGCAGCAGAGTGGCTAGCTAGCTCAGGAGTAGCAAGAATCATGTTGACGTTTTGAAGGACCACAATTTTTGCTTTCGCAACCTGAAAGTCATTTTTCTCGTAAAATGGCAATTGTGCTCAAGAAGCAACCATGAAGTTTGCAAATTCTATCATTGTCTTGCTTGCTTTGCCGTCAGCGTCTGCTCAGGCCGTGGATGTTGAACATTGCATGGCAGAGCAGAGCAGGAACGACACAATTGACCTCGTTCTGGAGGTTTTTGGTAAGGGGCAGGAACAAAAAGGATGGACCTTCCCATTTGACATTTTCTGAGCTGGAGAAGAATTCAGGAGCAAAAGCTTCAACTTCCAGACCATGATCCCTTTGCCAACGGGACAATTGTTGCGTCAAGGCATCGTCTGGCATTCCTCCAACTGCGGATGTCTCCAACGCAGAGAATTGCGACGGTCTGCCACCTGCATTGGTGAATGCAACATTTTCGAACATGCTTTTCCCCTTTTACATCTCGAGATGAGCCCTGCTTTGTGGGGCCACAACAAATGGCCTGCAATCCCGAATTTTATCATGCCCTTCTTTCGCTTGGATCCAGCCACACACCACACCACTCAGTCATCAGATGCCAGAAACTCTGTGTTTAGCAAAAATCTGGCAGATCGCGGCCCAGCCAACCTCTTGAAGAAGCAGCATGTGTGTGCTCTGACTTGTGATAAGGTAAACCTATATCCCGTTTACGTTGTTTGAAACAGACTTTGATTTGAGATGTATTTTCCTCAAAAAACTCAACCAACCCCAGCCAAGATCCGAAAGATGCTGCAACGATTCTCTGGTGATATTACATCCCGTGGCATGCCGGTCCTTTCTACTTGGTACGAAGCAGTTTTCGATCTATTGTTAGCTTGCATCTTGGTGAAAAAGCCGAAATCCCTGCTTTCGTTAGGGATTTTGTCAACGACATGAGAACAACGTTGGCAGGTCGTGGTTTCAATCTTGATCGTCAGGATTTGCTCAAGAACTTCTGTGTGTACCCTGAAGTAGAACGTTTCTTCGAAGAACGCCGATTGGCAATTATTGCTGAGGGTGACACTGACTGAGACGTTTACCTACTGGTGGGACCAGGCCGGTTTTGAGCCAGAGTCGGTCAATTTCGAAGCCGCTCGCAACATTCTTGCCTTCAGCCAGTTCGTAAACACTCTTCTTTTGCTTGTGCGGGCGAAAAACGAGGGTATAGTTGCGGTCAGCAACATCCGAAGTTTCTTGTTTGCTGGGGATACGGCCATTCCACGTATTGACTTTTTCCAAGAATATGCAAATGCTGCCGACGACAACCGCAAACTTGATGTCACTGGAGAGGCGTATCGTCTTCTCGCCTCGAATTTTTTCACCTTAAGCAACATGGACTTGGACCCACAAGATACCAATACTGGTAAAAAGATGACGGATGATGACTTTTCAACGATGCCATTCACGTCCACTTTTTGATTCAGGCAATCAACGACAAGTTTGACCCAGTAACAGGTTTCACGAATGCAGGCACCTACGACGCCTCCAGGTACAGGGACTTTCAACCAGCATCTGGCTGTCCCTTTATGATTATGAAGGCGCAAAGTTTTTATGTAGATGACTTTGTTGCGTCAATGATTGACGGAGAAACCATTGTTCCAGCATCGCATCCAGACTTCTTTCCGACATTTGGTTCTGGGTCTGTGGATGAGACTTGCGCCGTCAGCGGTGGTCCAAGTTACTTTCCATTTGGAGTGGGGTACATTTTGGTCATTGAAATCATTGTGCTTTGTGTTGAAACCAGCTGTTTTCTCACCACTTGAGCTATCGCAGGTACCGCAAGTGCCCCGCGGAACTCTTCAACCCCTTCTTCTTAGGCATGCTATTGGAAGAGCTTGAGGGTATTGAATTCTCGTATCCCAGGAGCCTTTTTCCCCCTGTCGAAGTAGGCGAGAACACTGTCCCTCTTGTCCCCCTTGGTCTTGGTGTCGCCCGCGACAACATCTACGCCTCTAAAGAGCAGGCATCTGTAGAGTCTGTTCCTTTTTTTTGACAATGGACACGACTCACTCTTGATAGTTTGTGTAGACGAAGCTAGATAAACGAGCATTATAAATGGAGTTACCACACACGCATCACTTTAGGCTTAGCCCCGACAAAACGCGGAGGCAGTGAGTCTCAAAGTAAAAAGGACTCAATCCATGGCCGGTGGAGAGGGCGCAGGAGTGGATGCCCGAACTCGATCAAGTCGATTTTCTTGAAATGAGTCGCGGAATAGGAAAGTCGCTTGCTTCATCTCTCACACTGCATGAGCTCACCCAAGCGAACACAAATCACAACGCCTATCTCCGAGATCCAGCAAAGCCATTTTCAAACCCAGCTCTAAACATCGCGCAAGCTACTTAGCTAGCTCAACAACGTCATTCGCTGGCTTGAGAGTAGTGTGGATCGGTTGGTTTGCTCACGAATGCACACTATAAAGGAGCATGTCTTTCTTGTGAGTTGGACACCAATGACAGAGTTCTCTGAGCTCTTCTCTTTCTCGCAAATGACTTCGTCTCGTTTCTGTCCCTTTTGCCGACCAGATTGCGTCTCATGGGACTCACTCTTGGGATCATTTGTTCTGCAAGGCTTTTGCTGTGCTGCGGCCCGGACCATCGTTCCACCAAATTCCTTGGGGGGAGCCCCGCCCTCTATCCATTTCTTAGGCTTGTGGGCTGAGTGAGGATGTTCCATTTCAAGAACGTTCCAAGCTTCCAACTGGATCGATCTACTGGCACAAACAGTATTCCACGATCCCCATGGGGCAAAAGTATGAACTGCAGGCAGATGAGGTTTAGCTTGGCAGGCTAGCTTCCTGTGATCTTGGATTTCGTCCAGTTGCTGTACTTTTCCTTTGGCTGCGGCCGATTGATTTTGTACTGCATTTGCTTGCAGGAAAAAGCGAACAAAGTATCAATAAAGCAAGAAATTTGCACAGCAAGTGAAAGCATTTGTCTCACGAAGCAAAAGAATCCATCCATCAGCCAATGAATCGTGGGCTCACTGACTACAGTAGTAAGTCTAGTCTGCCAGCAATCCGTGAATCCGATGCAAGGAGTTGTGTCCGACGTGGGTTGCTGCTTAGCCACAGTGGTATCTACTTACGAGGCTAGCTAGCTAGTATAGTAGATATCTTTCTACATGTATTGTTTTGAATCTTTGGATGTGTCTATATTTTGATTATGATGGTACTAGCTGGGTGGGTCACAAATAGGGGACTGAGAGGACAATGGAATGACACCAAGACGGACGGGGGCTTGTAGTAGCATAGCTGGAAGTCACGCTACTAACTGTAGCAGTATTACACAGTAGCTTGTTTCATGTGGTTCATGTGGTTGAGGCTGCGGACCTCATTGGGGAATCGTGGTCGTACCAGAAAGCGGGGCTTGGGAGGATGAGCAGTGGTACTACTGGTACTACTGGCGGCAAAGGGAGGCACAGGAAAGGTAGGAGATCCTGCTAGTGGGATACCCACATAGGTCAATGGAGCAGGACGCCTCAGAGGCTGCATTTGCATTTGCTGCTGCGGTGCCGGCTGCTGCTGCTGCTGCTGTTGAATGGTGACAGCGTCATTGCTATTGTCCTCTTCATCATTTGGAATGACATGCAAGAGACGATGAGGGACATTGGAATCTTGATAAATCATGGGATCCGAATCCGTCTTTTTCCAGACTTGGTTAGCGTAGTTGTGCTGGGAAACAATGACATTGGGAAGCTGCTGTTGTTGTGCTACCAGTTGTCTTTGGCGTTGTTGATGGGCAAATGACGAAGACACAGAGCCCAGTTGTTGTTGCTGCTGCTGCAAGTGCAGTTCATGTTGTCGTTGACGGAGCAAGACCCAGCGCATGAGATTCGCTTCGTCTTCACGGTCCATCATCATGGCGGCGGCGGCGGAGGAAGATGCTTTGTTACTACTACTATGAGCGGTGCTATTGGCCGCTCGTTGTTGCTGTTGTTGACGCCACTCACGGACAAAACTCTTATACTGAAGGTAAAGTTGACGTTGATGCGGCTTGATGAATCTTTTTCCGGCTACTGGTACTGCTTTGACAGCCGCCGAGGAGGACAGCACTTGATTGGGCTTGATGCTACTAAGAGTCATGGTTCTGGTTTTATTATGGGAAGCAGGCGCAAAACTGCTCGCTGGAGGTGGTTGCTGGGTGTGTATGTCTGGGCTGTGAGGAGGAATGCAAAAGTACATGCATACGCGTGTGTAAATGTGAATGTGGAAGAGGAACAACCAAAAACGAACAGTCCTGCAGGCACTTCAAACAGACAGCAAGTAGTCTCCGTCTCAGTGTAGCTGGTTCTGCACGCGCTCGCTCAGGGAAGTGTCAAGTCTAAGGGTGTCAACCACTGTTGACATTTTGTTTTGGGAAGCCTTTCGTTTACAAAAAAGCGGCGGCATTTGTTGAATTTGCATTTCTCATGATTAGGTCGACTTGTAAGTAAAGGCTTCTTTAGCCTCAATGGGAATCTTGCAAAACCTAATTGGATCAATGAGGATTCTGCATTATTCAGAATAACTGTACTACTATTACATTATTAGGCCGAACTCATGGTGAAAAGAGCTCAGAGAACAAACGAAATATCAATCGCTATATCAATTAACCATCAAGTTCTTCTTCCAAGACTCCAGTCCCAAACTTCTTCGGGAACTATGTCCAATAGCGCTGACATCACAAATAGTTTCATGCAGTGTACGTATTGGGCAGCTTGGGCTACTTCTGCTTCAAAAATCAAAATAGCCGGGAACCTATTGTAATGGATTGTGATGACATAGTGGCGAAAAGGGAAGAAGCGCCTTCTGAAAATTCACTTACGCAAGGGGCACGAAGCATTATACTGGAGTAGTACGGAGATTCATTCAATGACTGTTCCGAGTTCGAATTACCTACTCCGAGAGTACGTCGTACTCTACCTGTCTCTTATACACATCTGACGCTGCCGA